>ERZ773072.161-NODE-161-length-40895-cov-51.836851_pt1 | contig 40895 bp, 60 predicted proteins | sample MGYA00580617_ERZ773072 | MGnify/ENA primary metagenome ERZ773072 (study PRJEB29015, sample SAMEA2737970) | human oral metagenome | biome: human oral; feature: human-associated habitat; material: dental | place: China | collected 2122 ...
AAGTGGCGACTTATCCCCTGATTTTGCTGGGATTTCTCCTGCTAATCATGCTGGGATTGAGAAACTATCTACTCCCCCAACTGGACAGTGGCAATATCGCCACCCAAATCATCGGCAATCTGCCACAAATATTTCTGGGACTAGTGCTGGTTTGCTCTCTATCTTTACTTTTAGCCCTCACTTTCTACAAAAGAAGTTCCAAGATGCGGGTTTTCTCGATGTTGGCACGGGTTCCCTTTCTAGGAATCTTTGTCCAGACCTATCTGACAGCTTATTATGCGCGTGAATGGGGCAATATGATTTCACAGGGGATGGAGCTGACGCAGATTTTTCAGATCATGCAGGAACAGGGTTCTCAGCTCTTTAAAGAAATCGGTCAAGATTTGGCTCAAGCCCTGCAAAATGGCCGCGAATTTTCTCAAACCATAGCGACCTATCCTTTCTTTAAAAAGGAGTTGAGTCTCATCATTGAGTATGGAGAAGTAAAGTCCAAGCTGGGGAGTGAGTTGGAAATCTATGCTGAAAAAACTTGGGAAGTCTTTTTTACCCGAGTCAACCGCACCATGAATCTGGTGCAGCCACTGGTTTTTATCTTTGTGGCCCTGATTATCGTTTTACTTTATGCGGCAATGCTTATGCCCATGTATCAAAATATGGAGGTAAATTTTTAAAATGAAAAAACTCATGACAAATTTAAAAAAAGCCAAGGTTAAAGCTTTCACTTTGGTAGAAACAAGAGTATCTAAATTTGTTATTTTTCTGACCTAAATTCTCCAATTTATATCAATGATGCCAGGTTTAACAAATACCTTATCTATCAGGTTTTTAATGGCAAAAGATTGCTCCTCATAGCTCAATTGAGTGATGTCCTTTGTGCCTAATAATTTTTGGAATTGCTTTCGGTTTTCTTCTTGGTGGATAGCTGGGTTATTATTAAGCTCATTTTCTAGTAAGTCTTTTTGTTTTAAGAATGTGTAAGTTTGAGTTTTTAACTCATCTAATGAGATCATATCGTTAAGGTAGAGGTCATTAAGCCGTTTCATTTTATTATTAAGGCTATTGATTTGGTTTTCTATTTCCTCAACATTTATTATTTCTGGAGTTTCAAACATTTTATTTAATTTAGCCTTATTTAGCTGCAAGAGTCTTACTTGGCCTAGTACATAGATTTCAATATCATCCTTTTCATAAAAGCCAGAGTTACATTTTTGACCATTGTTATAGACTGTAATGCCTTTTGTGGTTCTTGGAAATCTATTTACACATTGGTAGCGTATATTTCGCGTGCCATCTTTTCGTTTAGTTCCTAGAGTGACTCCCATTGGAGAACCACAGTACCCACATTTAATAATGCCTGATAGCATATATTTAGCCCTAAATGGCCTTGTGTTTTTGTTAAATTCATAGGTTTCAAGTTGTCTCTTTTTAAGTTCTTTTTGCACAGCCTCAAATGTCTCACTATCAATTATTGGATCATGATTACCTTGATATACTTCTCCTCTAAATCTAACCATTCCCATATAAACTGGATTTCTTAAAATCCTACTAACTCCTTGATAGTTCCAAGGTTTGCCATTTCTTAACAAATCATTTTCATTAAGATAGTCTCTTAATTTTGTTAGTGATCTACCGGATAAGTACTCATTAAAGATAGTTTTTACAATAATAGCCTCTGCTTGGTTGATATTAAGTGAGCTAGTAACTTTATCATAAGTATAACCAAATGCAATAGTACTGGTCATCATAGGTTTACCAGACTTAGCACGGCCAATCTTACCCATCATCATACGTTCTCTAATAGTATCCCTATCTAATTGCCCAAAGGCTGACAGAATACCAACCATTGCTTTTCCTAGTGGGGTTGATGTATCAAAATTTTCTGTCAAGCTGATAAAGCCTATTCCATTTTTTTCTAGTACATCCTCAATAAATGAAATGTTATTACGTTGCGAGCGTCCAAGCCTTTTTAAGTCATAGACAATCATGGTATTAAATTTTTTCTTTTGGGCATCTCTCGATAGTCTGCTTAATTCTGGTCTTTCAATCGTAGCTCCAGAGATACCAGCATCAACATAAGTATCATGGATTTTCCATTTGTGTATGCTACAGTAGCTTGTAAGCAATGCAATTTGCTCATCGATACTATAACCCTCTTCTGCTTGTCCTTTTGTACTCACGCGCACATAAATAGCAACTTTATTCATCGTTAGCCTCCCTATTTTGTAAGTTTTATGGTAAAATAGGGTATAGAAAAAAGACCTATACCCTTAGTGTTTAGGTTGCTTTTCAAATTGGTTTAAGTCCCATGCTCAAATTTTGGTCGAGGAGAGCAGGGGCTTTTTATTTTAGTTGTTTACTTTTACTTTCATAGATTTGTTTACAATGCCACTTTCTTCAGCAAGTGTTGTATCATCTTCTGATTTGATGTATAGATCAGGTGAGTTGGTAAACCCTAGATCATATCCATTATCAATTGCCCAATTGGAGAAAGTACTTTCTTTGATGCTATATAAACTATCAGCGATTTTTTGAATTTCACTGTTAGAGTTATATTTAACATCTTGAGGAACATAAAGATAGATAACATTATTACCAACAGGTTTAACTGTTACCTGGTATCCACTAGCGCTTAACTGATTATTGATTTCAGTAGTAAGATGGGATGCAAATTCAGTATTTGAAACCTCTGTATAATCTTTACCATCGTTTTTTACTTCTTGTGATGATTGGCTAGTTTCTTCTTTGCTTGATGATGTACTAGTCTGCTCTGTTTTGTCAGCTTCTTTACTGTTATTTTTTGTGCTATCATTGCCACCGATAAAAAAGCTGGCAACCCAGACTAACAGGATAATTGCGATAAGAGATGACAAGCATCCCCCTTTTTGTTTTTGCATAGTATTCTCCTTAATTTTCCCTATAGATACTGATCACTTCCCCAATAGTGCGGATGTCATCGTCTTCTGATAGATAAATTTCCTCATAATTATTGTTAAGACTTTGTAAATACCAAGCGCCACCATAATCACGCTTGAGTTTTTTTACAAAGTTTTTTCCGTTCACTTGGAAAATCCCAATACTGTTAACATCAACTTGACTTTTTACATCGATAAAAAGTAAGTCGTTGTTTTCTATAAGTGGCTCCATACTATCCCCAACAACTTGTGCGATAGTATCGTATTTTTCTGGTACTTCTTCTTCCAAAAGTTCAACTTCCATGTGTAAGTTTTCCTCTTGATAGCTACCTAGACCAGCAGCAACTACACCCTCAACATAAGCAGTGACTCTTTTTCTATCATCGAAAATAGAGATAACATTATTTTCCTGCTCATTTAGTTGTTTCTCTGCGTAAGTGATAACATTTTCTTGCCTGCTAGGTTCGAGTTTGTCGTAAAGCCATTGTATTTTTGAGGTATCTCCAAACATCATTGTCTGAGGCTCAACCCCAAAATATTTTGCTATTTCTTCTATTTCATATATTTTAGGTGAGCGAGTACCAGCCTCCCATTTTGAAATAGTAGATTTTGTTTTACCAACTTCCTCAGCTAGTTGCTCCATAGTAAGATTTTTTTGCAATCTATACTTGTTTAGCATTTGAGGAAAGGCTATTTTAGTTTTCATTATCCCACCTCCTTTTTAATCTATTATATAGTGCAATTATAACTCAGTGTATCAAAAATGTCAACAAAAACGAGTAATAAAAAGAAACAAATAAGCTGAAAACGCTGATATAAAGGGTTTTTAGATACAAAAAGAAAAAAAGTTGACTTTTTTTACACAAAAGTGTTGACAAAATAGAAACAAAGGGATAGAATTACATTGTAGAGTTGACAAAAAGGAAACTCAAGATAAACAGAAAGGAGTAATTTATGGAAAAAGTAGTAGCAGATAAAAATGCTTTTGAAAAACTGCTTGATAAAAGTGGGCTAAAGCGTAAAGTTATCGCTGAACGTTTAGATATTTCTCGGAGCGCTCTGTATAAGAAACAGAAAAACCCTAGAAATATAGGAGCAGATGAAATGGCAGAGTTTGCGGACGTCTTAGGAGTTGATCCTAAAACAGTTTTAAATGCCATTTTAATTTCATAGGTTGTTGACAAAAATAACACAACAGAAAGGAATAAAGTGAAAAGAACAAAAAAAGCACCTACGGACTGCAATCCAAGTAAGGCGCTTGTATAAAAATAACTACTTTAATTATACCACATAATGAAAGAACTGAACAGCACACAACAACTATTAGTAAACAATTGGCAAAGGAAAAACTATCCATTAAGCGAGATTTTAATTGATAGTTTGGTAGGTTTGACAATTGTTGACACTCTCGCAATTTTAGCAACTGCTAGAAAGGAAAGAAAATGGTTAAAGAGCATTACATAGTAACGCACACAATGGCAGACGGAACCAAAAGAGACAGTATTGCCGGATATGTTATCCCTGACGATAACCCAGTATATGAGCTTTTTAGAAAAGTAAATGAGCGTAGATTGGAGGCTAACGGTTAATGAGATACATATTTCACCAATACCCATGAAAACTATACCTCTTTGAATAATGCTTTTTTGCAAGATACTAATTTGAGCTTGCAAGCAAAGGGATTGCTTGCTGAAATCCTTAGCAACAAGGATGACTGGCGCATCTATATAAGCGAACTTGAAAAAAGGTCAACTAATGGTAGGGATGCTCATAAAGCAGCTTACAAGGAATTACAAGAGGCAGGATATATACGAGTTGTAAGATTTAGTAGAGGATATAAAAAAGGTGTTGAAAATTATGTTTTCGCACAAGATATACCAATAAAGGATAGTCACTTAGATTATTTTAAACAGATATTAGATAGAGAGTTATCCAAAGGTAAAGGTAATTCAACTTACTGAAAAATCAACAGTTGAATTATTCAATAATTGAGAAAATCAACAGTTGAATTATTCAATAATTGAGAAAATCAACAGTTGAAAATTCCACTACTAATAAATACTAACTATACAACAAGTACCAATATATAACAATGTAGTGCTAGCGCACACTAAAAAACAACAATCTTGAGCCTAACGGCACTAACTAATAATAACTACTAACAAATAACAAACTCATACTTATAGATAATAAGGGAATTACAGAGTTTTTAAAGGAGGAAAGAAATATGCCAAATTGGGCAGAGGGTACTCTTAAATTAAGAGGCAGGCGCGAAAACGTTGCATCGGCTTTAAAAGAAATGCTATTAGGAAATAAAGGCGCAACGCTTGAAGATGAAAACGATGGTACTCTACTAAGATTTAAAAATGAGTATGATTATTTTTATATAAACGGTACAAGGCGTGCGTTTATTTCCAGTAAAGATATTGAAATTTGGTTGGATGATGATTTTGTGATTATCGAGCTTGAAGATTTCAAACAAGCATGGGCAGCATCGGCTGACAATTACACAGAAATTTCTAGTAAGTTTGATGTTGATATTAAAATTTTCACTTTTGAAATGGGTATGGAATTTACACAGGAAATTGAAATTTCAAAAGGTGAAATCATCAAGAATATTGTAAACGAAAACTTTACTAACTATTCATGGGATGTACCTTTTAGCAGACTTGGAGGATAGATGATATGGCAGATTTAACTTTCCCAGAGTTGCAACAAAAAATGCAACTAGAAAAAAAGAAATCAAAAGATGTAAAGTATGCATTTAGAAATGCCGAGGACATCTATACAACTTTCAAAGAGCTAAAAAGCGATTGGTCTGTAATCGTAACTGATGAACTCGTTGAGCTTGTTGGAAAAATCTTTGTAAAAGCAACAGCCGTAGCTTTTAATGATGAGAGAAACGAGAGGTACCAATCAACAGCATACGCTGAAATAAGTCCAGTTCCAGTATTTAATACCCAAAAAGGGCAGATTAAACAAATGCAAGATCCGCAATGGACAGGTGCAGTCAGCTCATACGCTCGAAAATATGCCTTGCAGGGGTTGTTTGCGATTGGTGAAAAAGATATTGATGAGTATCCAGTAGAAGAAAGCCAAGAACAAGGGCAGAATAATCAGCAACAGAAACCAAACAACCAGCAAGCCCAAGAACAACAAGTGAGGTACATTGATAACATTCAGTATCAAGAAATCATCAAGAACGTTGAAGAGTTTGCGACGATTAAGGGAGCGCCATTTGATACAGTTGCAAATTTTGTATTGAGCAAGTACCAAATAGACGATTTCCACAAAGTGCCAGTTGATGGCTATAACATAGTGATGGAATATCTCACTAAACAAATTCAAAAAGCATACGAAAAACAAGGAGTATAAGACATGACTGAAAATAAAATTTATTCGCCATGGGCTTTCACAGAAAACGAAAGCCAAAAACAGAAATCTAATCTTTCAGCTCTAAAAGAGTTGAAAGAGAAATATATCATCAAGGACAAATGGAATTACGACAAAATGAATGAACAAGATCAAGAAACCGTTGATGTTGTATATGGTCGAGTTGGTGGTGGTTACGGGAATTCACTGTATGAGATTTACAAGAATACCCCTAATTTATCAAAAACAGAACTTGCCTTAATTTGTGATAATGGCAATTTATGTTTTGGACATTCATCATCAGGTAGTAAAATCAAAATTTTCACAGACTAGGAGAATAAAGACATGGTAAAAGATGTAACTAATAGCTTGACAGAAATTAAGGTAGATTTCCAACCTGCAGTAATCAACGTTGATTATGATAGCGTTGAGAAACAACTTGCAGCAATTGTTGCACAGTACACGGATTATGAGGTGACTGCATCCACTTACAAGGTTGATTATGATGAGCGTACACGCCTAAATAAATTAAAAGAGGCGTTGGAAACTCGGCGTAAGGAAATCAAAAACAACATTAATAATCCATACAAGGAATTTGAGAAGTGGTACAAGAAAACAGTTGAGCCATTGGATAATGTCATCTCAAACATCACAGCAGGACTTAATGCGATTGATGAACATGAACGATTGATGCGCGTGGATGTCGTGCGTGCCACATTTGAGGATAAGTGTATGGTCGCAGGGATTGAAAAATCCACATTCGCTGACAAATACGATGAGTACAGCCTCAAGAAACATTTTAAAACAGGCAAGTATGAGCTGAAAAAGACAACACTTGATGAAATGGATGCCTTGGTGCTTTCAGAATTTGATGCCCTGGAAGAATATAAGGCCAACAAGCAAGCTATCCAAGAGCAAGCTCAAGAGTACGATTTGCCAGCTGATAGCTATATCAGACATCTTGAAGATGGTAAGAGTCTTGTTGATATTCTCAAGATGATGAAATCAGATCGTGATGCTGAGATTGCACGCAAAGAGCAGAGAGAGGCTCAAGAAAAAGCAGAAGCTGAACGACTTGCAGAGATTGAACAATTGGCCAAAGAAAATGCAAATGCGCATATCAAGGCTTACGATGCTGAAACAGGCGAAATTTTGGAACAGGGTACAATTCCAAAACCACAAAACAACGTGCGAGAGGTGGCAAAATTTGAGCCTAGCGAGCCTTTAACAATTAATTTACGTTTGACATTGCATGGTGGAAAATCTCAGCTTAATCAGTTGCAAGAATGGCTTGAGGATAACTTTATCAGCTTTGAAACTTTGGAGGGTTAGGTGGAATTTAGAAAGTATCAACTTATTTTAGAGTTTGAGGAGGCTAACAGGCCTCTCACACAAATTGAAAAGAAAAGCCTTGCTAGTTACTCTATCGAGTATTTAAAAGTGGGGCTAGATAGCTTAGAACGTGAATATTGCAACAGGAGGTATGCACAATGAAATTTAATGAATTGATTGAAAATGTAAAAGGTTGGTCAACGGCTAAGGAGCTTGACAAAGCAAGCCCATTATCTCAAATGCTCAAACTCAATGAAGAGTGGGGGGAGCTTAATGGTGCGACAGTACGAAAGGATAAGGAAAAGATAGCTGACAGTGTTGGAGATATGATGGTTGTCTTGACTATCCTAGCTCAACAGATGAACTTTTCTAAAATCCATTTGTCTCTCAATCCAGATGAGAACGGACAGCATAACTTTCATTATGTAGATCAGTGGTCAGTAGAGTTACTGTACTTGCACATTGCTAATGAAATTGGGTTGATTGCGCGTGGTTTGGTTGATGTTTCAACTAATACAAATCGCATTAACGCACGCACTCAAATTCAGTTAAGTAGTCGTAACATTGCTATTTATCTGATGTTTGTTGCTAAGAAATTTGATTTGACTTTGACAGAGTGCCTTGAATTGGCATGGAATGAAATCAAAGACCGTCAAGGAAAGATGGTGGATGGTGTGTTTGTTAAGGAATCAGACCTATGAGATGTTTTTATGTCAGTGGTAAAATTGCAGATCTTGATTTGGGGTCAGAAATCAATGCAGAAAATTCATTTATGGCTGCTATTGAGTTTGTGAAACGATACGCCGGCTTATTAAAATTTGGTTCAAATGAAATCAAGGTATCAGAAGTAGAGGAGGTGCAAAATGATAAATAACGTTGTTTTAGTAGGGCGACTTACAAGAGATGCTGAACTGAGATACACGCAATCTAATATTGCGGTTGCTACGTTTACTCTTGCTGTAAACCGTCCATTTAAGAACGAGGCTGGAGAGCGTGAGGCTGATTTTATCAATTGTGTTATCTGGAGACAGTCAGCTGAAAATCTTGCTAATTGGGCTAAAAAAGGCTCTCTTATCGGAGTTACAGGAGTAATTCAAACACGTAGCTATGATAATCAACAAGGCCAACGTGTTTATGTCACAGAGGTTGTTGCTAGTAATTTCCAATTGCTAGAAAGTCGAAACAGTCAGCAAAATAATCAAGGCCATCAAGATCATCATGGCGGTTATCAACAACAGGGTTACAGCAACCAGGGCAGTTCTTTCCAAAACGGAAATAACACAGGGAACAATTTCCAAAATGGAAATGGTTACGGGCAACAAGGTAGTTTCTTTGAGGGGAACACAACAAATCCAGTTCCTGATTTTACCCGTGATAACAATCCATTTGGCAGACCGACAAACCCATTGGATATCAGTGATGATGATTTGCCGTTTTAGAAAGAGGTGCTGAATGGAATTTATCAAAGTTAAAGTCGACTTACAATGCCCATTTTGTGGACACTGTAAAGTGGTTAAGGTAGGAGCGCATCGCAAGGCTATTACTTGCCCATCGTGTAAACAAGCTATTTTCTTGTCGTGGGCAACTGGTATCGAGGGGGAAGTTGATGAACATGGTTATTATTTCCATGCCGTCGAGCCTTTCAATATCCGCAAAATCAATCAAGAGTTTCAAGATGCCTTTGAGGATGCACCACCTAAACACTCTTTCACCATCAGAAATAAGATGAGAGGGTGATATAGTGCAGAAAATGATAGTATGGGCGTTGTTTGATAGTGGTAACGGCTCATATACTAAAGCCATCAACACGCTTAATAGTTCGGGGGGGGCGAATATTGAAGTATATCCGATTGGGATCGATATTGAAAACAAGAACAATCATTTTATCCCTCTAAACCTTGCAGATTACTCACGTCTGTTTGGCGATAATAAGCTATTTGATACGCTTGACAAGCTGCCACATCCAGATTTAATCATAGCAAGTCCACCTTGCGAGAGCTGGTCAAATGCTAGTGCGATGACAAATGGTAACGCTTGTTGGAAAAAGGAAGATTTATCAGATAGTCTATTTGAGCCTCAAATACCACCTAGCATGTTTACTATTAGAGCGAACAAAGACTATGAGGATGCGTACAATAACTATCGGTATGATAGGCAATTTATGAAACGTGTTAATGGTGAGCTATGCGCCTTTAATACCATTGAAATCATAAAGAGGTATCAGCCTAAGTATTGGATAATTGAAAACCCAGCAACAGGGAGACTATGGAAGTATATAGAAACTATTATAGGCTTTCCATTGCCCTATAAAAACCCAACAAGGTACAACAACTATGATTACCCTTTGCAAAAACCGACCAAATTTGCAAGCAATCTATTTCTAAATCTCAACAATGATATAAAACCAGCAGAAATTGAATGGGGTAATTTTTCTAAATCATATAATGAACGGTCTAATATACCTCAAAAGTTACTTTTGGATATATTTCAGACAGTACTAAACCAATTTGAAAAGGAAACAGAAAAAAATGACAAAAATTGAAATCGTTATGGTACTTACAACTTTGATGTCTATCACATGGGCAGCGATTGTTACAATTCACACTATGCAAGCTATCAAAAAGCACAAGGCAAAAGTGGATTATTATCAGAAACCACAAGTGCAATGTGAGATTGCACGTCATGTACTTAAAAACAAATGGTACTCAGATGGAGGGGAGGTGTTTAGATGAAAGTATTTGATGGCGCTAAAATGCGTGCTATCCGTAAAGAGGCAGAGCTTACTCAGTATGATCTTGCCCCTATGGTTGGCATTAGTCAAAATCGAGTAAGTGACATTGAGAGAAATGTTACAACTCCAACAATTGAGGAAATCGAGGCATTTGCCGATGCCCTAAATGCTCAAGTATCATCATTTTTAAGCAACGAGTCAGAAATTGAGGTTATTGCTAATACCTTTACCAAAAAGAAAAAGGACACTGATGCAGAGTCTCACTTTGACACCTCAACCGAGCAAATGGAGCTATTTGTTGATGATACTTTACTAGGTAATGACCTGACAGGATATGTATTGATCAGCCAAAAAACCTATCTGGAGTTGTTAGATAGTCAAGATCGCTTAAAGCAGTTACAAAAACTTTTGAAGTGGGGAGTTTGTGATGAAATTTGAACTTATCAATGACCACTTTGAAAATGCTAAGCGATACAACATACCGAGGGCGCAACTTATCATTGCTGATATTCCTTACAATTTAGGAAATAATGCATACGCCTCTGACCCTAGATGGTACAAAGATGGCGATAACAAAAACGGAGAGAGCAGATTAGCAGGGAAATCATTTTTTGATACAGATAATGATTTCAAAATCAATAATTTCTTTGACTTTTGCAGCCGTTTGCTTAAAAAAGAGCCAAAAGAAAAAGGGAAAGCGCCTGCTATGATTGTCTTTCATGCCTGGCAACAGCGAGATATGATTATAGAATGTGGTAAAAAGCATGGTTTTAATAACGCTTATCCGCTCTATTTCACAAAGAAATCAAGCCCTCAAGTGCTAAAGGCCAATATGAAAATTGTTGGTGCGGTTGAAGAGGCAACGGTATTATATCGTGATAAACTCCCTAAATTTAACAATGGTGGGGCTATGATACTCAATCATGCCCCGTGGGAAAAAGATAGCTCTTACCCAGTTATCCACCCTACGCAAAAACCGATACCAGTTTTGAAACGATTGATTGAAATTTTTACAGATGAGGGCGATGTTGTCATTGATCCCGTAGCAGGTTCTGGCTCAACTCTAAGGGCTGCTATTGAGATGAATAGGTCAGCCTATGGATTTGAAATTAAGAAAGATTTCTATAAGGCTGCACAAGAGAAAATGCTATCGTCATTTCAAATTAGCTTAATTTAAAGCAGGAGGACAATATGGATAAAAAACTTATTGGGTTAGACCTAACCCACATTGCAGATGGAGGATTACAGGAGAAACTAGACAAAGAGCTTGAAAAAGTCTTTGATAACATCCTTGACCTAAATACAGATGCGAAAGCAAAACGAAAAGTGACTATCACGCTTACGATGTCAGCTAACGAAGAGCGTACAGTGGTTGATACTATCATGGAGGTAAAATCAAAATTTGCGCCTCAAAATGGAGTAGCTACAACAATTCTTGTTGGGCGTGATTTTGATACAGGGCAAGTACATGCTAATGAGCTAAAAAGTACAGTACCTGGTCAAATGTACTTTGATGAAAACGGAGAAATTCTGACGGATATTGGGCAACCAGTGGCAGAAATTGAACAACAAGCAGAAACAAAACCAGATATTATTGATTTCAACAAAAAGAAAGTAGGTAACTAATATGACAACAGAAAATCTTAAAGCAGCATTGGAATACGCAGTAGAACTAAAAGGGCTTGGCTTAGAAATTTTAACCGCTGCAGATGGCACAGAGTATTATGATGCCAACAAATTCAATCTCAAAGAACTTGACCCTAAACGCTATCCTAAAACTTTGGAGCTATCAACCTTGACAAGCCTTGTTGACTATCTCAAAACTGACCTCAACGATTTGAAAAACCAACGCTTGATTGTAGCAGTTGAGAAAAATGATGAGGTTTGTGTGTGGTCTGAAAATGATGAGTTAGAACGTCGCACATTGCTTGTTGATGTTAAGGCACGCATTCCAGAGCTATCTTTTGGCCGCTTCCTATCATCGGAACAGTTCAATATCATGTTGCAATCAAACTTTATTGACGATAACGATCGTGGCACATTGCTAGAGTTTGCTAGCGCATTGAAAATTGAGAATGGGGCTGAAATTGAAGATAATGGAGTATCTCAAGTAGCAACAGTTAAAACAGGTGTGGCAAGTCTTGCGAAAGGTAAAGCACCTAATCCAGTTACATTGCGCCCATATCGTACATTTAGCGAAGTTGAGCAACCAGCAAGCCTATTTGTCTTTAGGGTTGATAAACAAGCAAATATGGCTTTATTTGAGGCAGATGGTAAGCGTTGGGTAGCTGATGCAGTAGGAAATATTGCAGCCTATCTAAAAGAGCGACTAGCAGACCAAAAACATATCACAGTATTAGCATAAGAGAGGAAAAAACAATGACTAAAGAAACTAAAAACGCAGTATCAGCTGAAACTATCGTAGAGAACTTGAAAGAGTTCGCTGAGGCATTACATGATGCTAGTAACAAGGCAATATTCTACTATCTCTTGAGAGAAGATATTTATAGATTCAAAAAAGCTAAAACAATTCATAGCATTAGTCATGATTTGTTGGACATTCTGGATGGTAAGAGTGTTAAAGAAGTGCTTAGTGAATCTGATGAGGAAGATAGCTCTTTTGTTGGATCAATCGCTGTCAATGTAGAAACTGGGAAAGTTGAGGGGATTGATGACATCAAGGACACCAAAGTAAAAGAACAGATTTTAGCAGCTGTAAGTAAAGTGGTTGAAGAGTTAGGTGGTAATTAGATGGTCTTGTTTCTGAAATTGATGGTTATCAGTGCTTGCTTGCTCCTTGCTATTCTGATTTTCGTTGCTGGTCATAAAACCTACAAAAAAGGAAAAGCGGACAAGGTGGTTTGGTTTATCTTTGATGCTTATGCTATCGCTTTGATTTACACAGTGATAAAGATTTTGGAGACATGATATGAAAAATAAAAATCGAGTGGGTCTATTTTTTGCACTTGCATCATTGTCAATATCAATGCTAAACCTAGGTTTGATAATCTCTAAAAATCACTATAAACCGCAGGTGGTCAAGCTGGAGCAACAAGTGGATGAATTGAAAAAAAGAAAACCAGTCATTATTTATCAAGTTGATAATGCTGGTGGTGAGCTTATCGGAACAGTCACAGAAAAAGCTATTGTTGATGGGCATTATACAGTCACAATTGGAGCTTATGGCAAGTTTCTTGTTACGAAAGAACAGTATGAGAGTATCAATGTGGGCGACGATGCCCCAGGCTATTTGAAGAAATGAGGAAATTAAGATGAGTGATTACAAACAACGGATGATCGATGAATACAAACAATTAAAAGAGCGCGCTAACAAGTTAAGTTTGATGATTAGTAACTATTACGTAGGAACGCTTGATTTTAAACTAAAATGTCCTATTGAGTTACTTGAAACACAACATTATACAATGTGTGCATATCTCAAAATCCTTGAACAGCGCGCAGAAATTGAAAATATTGAGCTTTAAGGTAATCAAAATGAAATTTGAGTTTTCTTTGCCTCGAAATACTAAGCTAAAATCTCTAAACATGGTTATCAATAGTAATGACAGGCAGCACCAAACAGATAAGGCTAAAGTTACTAAGCGCATTAGAGCTTTTGCTTATTGGCATACATCAATGAACAAGGATAAAGGGAGGGCTGCTTTTAGCCCCTCTAACCCTTGTGAGGTTACAGTTACAATTTACAGCCCTACTAAGTCAAAACTTGACCCACCTAATTTATATCCGACAGTCAAGGCTATCATTGATGGCATGACTGATGCGGGTATTTGGACAGACGATAATCACAAAGTTATCAAAAAGTTATCCTTTGTTTATGGTGGATTAAGTGAGGAAAAAGGGCATTATAGATTAGAGTTTGATATAGAGGGAGTGACTTGATGGTACAAACGATTGAACAAGCAATAAAAAATGAAAACAAACGCATAAAAATCCCAACGAAAATCAGACCGTTTGATGTGGGTTATCGAATAGTAAATAAACACGGTCAAGCGCTTGACTTAAAAAACGGAGCAAGTATATTCAGTTTGCCATCATTGGCTGAAAAAGCTATAGAAAAAGAGTTTGGAAAAAATGATCCAAACTTTGATATCGGAAAGCATTCTGTTGAAGAGGTTGCTATTGTCAATTTAAGTAAATTTCATAGTTACTTTGAGGAGGTGAAAGATGAGTGACTTTCTAAAAGGTATTGGAGCAGTAACATTAATGTTATCAACAGTTGCAGTCGTTTTCCTTACTATTTGCGGGCTTATTGAATGGTATTTTACATGGGTATTTTCAATTTTCCCAATCAAACCTTATTTAATACCAGTTTTGTTAGTACATTCTTTTCTTTTTGGAGGATTGGTATTTCTTGTAGGGAGTTTAGTTGAACTAATCGGTAAAAGAAAATCTAAAAGATAAAATCACACTTATTTAAGGAGGGTAACAAATGAAAACTAAAAAACTATTAGCAATCGCATTGCTTGGCTTGTCTTTTGTATGGTTGGCAGCATGTGGAAACAAGGATGTCCTTGGAACAACTTTCACTTTTAATTACGCAAAAGTGAAAATGGTAGATGGGCAAATCGTAGAGGGCAAAGTCAAACAGTGGGCGAAGTACGAGAAACAGGATAGCATTCGTGTTACTTTTGAAAATGGTGATGAGTATTACACTCACTCAAGTAACGTGACTTTGTACAATAAATGATGAGGGGGAGAAGATGACCAGACCGAAAAAATATCCATATTTAGGAAGAAAGAAAAGGCAAAAAATCCCGTCGCCATTATTTTCTGCAAGGACAATTTTTAACGAGGTTCCGATTGTGGAAGAGGTCAAAGTTGAGTTCGGAGTTGAAGCTAATATTGACCGTTCATATCCAGAAATGTTAATACATTTAGATATTTCTGGGTATGGTAATAGAATGCATTCTGTACATCGTTTTCCTGGTATCTTACTGACTGTTGGTGAGTCAATCCAGCTAAAGATACTCTTTTATAAAAGGCTTAGAAATTTTACCGCAGATCGTTTCTTGACCTTTAGAGAATCTGACTGGAAATTTTTTATCCTCGACTTGATCAATGAATTTGTGCATTAGAAAGTTTATGAGGATTGAAATGAATGACGAAGAAAAAAATAGAGCGCTTGTCAGTTATCCATCGCAGGGAAATCAATTGGCTAAAGTGGTATTTTTTGAGGGATAAGAAAAATCCTCAAAAAACAATCTTGGAGCAAAAGATACATGAGGCATTTTTAGAGAATAACATTGAACAGTCTGTATTTTTGGTAAATCTGAAAACTGTAACAGATGAATATGTCGAGAAATCAGATAGAAAAATGTTAAAAACGATAAAAGAGGTCTATGTATTTGAAAGTATCAATGTGATCGGCGCGTGTCAAAAAATTTTATATCTAAGTCCTAGCCCAGCGTACACATATATCAACAAATGGTTTGATGAGTATTTTGTTTCAACTTACAAGTACATCCCCCTATCTAAATAACCGTAAAAATACCCTATCCTATGTATCTATAATCAAGGTACATAGGTTTTTTATTAGGAGGATAATATGGATAATCTGCCAACAAAACCATATCACAGACAGAATACTATTAATCAGTATAATTTGCTAGATTACGATGCCACGCGCGCAGATGGTAAATATAATTTGCCAACTCTTGAACCAGTTGATCATGTGCCTAAAAAGCTACAGGGATTTAACTATGTTTTGAATAAACCTGACTACTCAGCTACTGTACATTTTTTCTTAGATGATTATCAGTTTGAAAGAATTTGGAAACGCCCAGATTTTTACCTAGAGAAACTAGCTGATTTTGATTGTGTACTTACACCAGATTTTAGCTTATACACAGACATGCCAATTGCTATGCAACTTTGGAATACTTATCGCTCAAGATTGATAGGCCAAATGATGCAGAATTGGGGTTATACAGTAATACCTACTGTATCATGGTCAAGTACAGAAAGTTATGAGTTTTGTTTTGATGGTTTGCCGAAACATAGCACAGTGGCCATCAGTACAGTAGGCATAAAACAACGCAAAGAGCGCTTTGAATTGTGGAAAGCTGGAGTGGATGCCATGATTGAAAAGATAGCGCCAAAACGTATTTTGGTATATGGTGGTGAGGTTGATTATGATTATAAAGGTATCGAGGTAGTTTATTTTGGGAATGAAACGACAGAAAGGATGGACAAATGGGCGGTAGAGGAGCAAGCTCTGGAATGAGTGATAAAGACAAAAAGTATGGGACAGAATATAAGACTGTACATAAAGTGGGTAATATAAAATTTGTTACTCAAAACGAGCAAGGGTCACAAAAGACTCCAATGGAAACGATGACAAAAGGTAGAGTTTACGTACTTATTGACAAGAACAAAAACACACCCAAGAGTATTGTTTATTTTGATACAAAAAATAAGCGTAATAAGCAAATTGACTTAGATCATGTGCATAAAGGTATGAAACCACATGCTCATCACGGCTATAATCATGCAGAACATGAGAAAAGCAAAAAAGGAGCAACCAATTTGACACCAAAAGAGCGTAAACTTGTTGAAAAAGTCAAAAAAGAGTGGTATAATCACATTAAGAAACGTAGGGAGTAGTATATAGGGATTACGCCTTGATGGAGGAGATTCCGGTTCGAATCCGGGCTACTACGTTACATCTTAGCCCCTTAATTGGGGCTTTTTTTGTGCCCTAAATCAAAAATAACAGTAAAACATCCCCTCTTTTAGCATATAAAATGAAATCATGAGTAGCAATACTTGTGATTTTTTGTTGGAAAGGAGGGAGCGAATGAATGAAAGACAGAGGCGCTTTGCAGATGAGTACATAAAGACAGGAAACGGCTATCAATCAGCAATCAAGGCTGGTTATAGTGAGAGTTATGCCAATAATCGTATTACTGAACTGTTGGGAAATGTTGGGATAAAAGAGTACATAAATAAACAGATGCAAGAGCTGCATAAGTCAAACATCATGGATGCGACAGAGGCGCTCTATATCCTTTCTGAAATCGCTAGAGGTAAACGAGATGAGGAGGTTTTGATACTTAACCCAACAACAGGAAAAGTAGAGAGGCATATCAAAAAAGCAGATAATGCAACAGTTATTAAAGCCATTACTGAAATCTTGAAACGATATCCAACAGCTAAACAATCTGAAAAACTAGAGCTTGAGATTGAGAAATTAAAATCACAGTTGATAGATACACAAATGGAAGATGACACCATCACAATTATTGATAGTTGGGAGGGTGACGATGAAGATAATTGATATTCAAAAAAATGTCAATCCTCATTTCAAGAGTGTTTGGAAATCCAAGAAACCTTACAACATTTTGAAAGGTGGGCGAAACTCATTCAAATCATCAGTTATTACCTTAAAGCTGATTGTCATGATGACTTGGTACATCATAAGGGGTGAAACTGCCAATATTGTCATTATCCGTAAAGTAGCTAATACAATCCGTGATAGTGTGTACAATCAAATCCAATGGGGGCTATCGTTGTTTGGTCTAACTAGTCGTTTTAAGATGACAGTCAGCCCATTTAAGATAAGTCACAAAAAGACAGGCTCAACATTTTATTTTTACGGCCTCGATGACTACCAAAAGTTGAAATCAAACAACATCGGAAATATTATAGCTGTTTGGTATGAAGAGGCTGCTGAATTTTCAAGCGCAGAAGAATTTGACCAGACCAACATTACATTTATGAGGCAGAAACACCCACGCGCTCAATTTGTTAAAATCTTTTGGTCATATAACCCTCCTATCAATCCGTACAGTTGGATAAATGAGTGGTATGAGGAAATGAATACGCAAGATAATTACTTATGCCATTCTAGTACTTATCTTGATGATGAGTTAGGATTTGTAAATGATCAGATGTTGGCTGATATCGAGCGTATCAAAAAGAATGACTATGATTATTACAGGTATGTCTATCTAGGTGAGTCAGTTGGTTTAGGGAATAATATCTATAACATGAGTACATTTCACCCGTTAGATGCTTTGCCTAGTGATGATAGGCTGATAGGTATATCTTTTGCATTGGATGGTGGGCATCAGCAGTCAGCTACTGCATGTTGTGCTTTTGGGATAACTGCTAAAGGTAAGGTGATTTTGCTTGATACTTGGTACTATAGCCCAGCAGGTCAAGCAGTAAAAAAAGCCCCTAGCCAGTTATCACAAGACATTTACTATTTCACCACAAAAGTTATCAGCAAGTACAGAGTACCTATCTTGCAATATACGATTGATAGCGCAGAGGGAGCGTTGAGAAACCAGATGTATCTTGATTTCAGTATCAGATGGCATCCAGTGGCTAAATTGAAGAAAGTGACAATGATTGATACATTCCAATCATTATTAGCACAAGGTCGCTTTTATTACCTTGATACAGAGAATAACAAGGTATTTATTGAAGAACATAAGATGTACAGGTGGGATGAGAAGACACTGCAGTCTGATAACCCAAATGTCATCAAAGATGATGACCATACATGCGATGTTGCCCAGTATTTTGTATTAGACAATTCTAAGATACTTGGTTTGCGTGTTGGTAATTCATAAGGAGGGCAACAATGAACTTAATTCAAAAAGTAAAAGACTTTTTCAACCGTGGGAGGTATAACATGGAAACATCAAACCTAAACAGTATCTTGGAGCACCCAAAGGTAGCTGTAACACAATCCGAATTTAACAGGATACAGCTCAATCTAGCTTACTATCAATCTAAATTTGATGATGTGGAGTACATCAACACCGATGGCGACAGAAAGCGTAGAAAGATGCAACACTTACCGATTGCACGAACTGCAGCTAAAAAGATTGCCAGCCTTGTTTACAACGAGCAAGCGGAAATTACAGCAGAGGATGAGACACTAAATAATTTTCTTGATAATATGCTAGGCAATGATCGCTTTAACAAAAACTTTGAGCGATATTTAGAGAGTTGTCTGGCTTTGGGTGGGCTTGCTATGAGACCTTATATTGATGGAGATAAGGTTAGAGTGGCATTTATTCAAGCACCAGTATTTTTGCCATTGCAAAGCAATACACAAGATGTATCAAGCGCTGCAATCCTCACAAAGACAATTAAGTCAGAGAGTAAAAAGAATGTATATTACACGTTAGTTGAGTTTCATGAGTGGGTAACTCAAGATGGCCAAGAGGTAGGGAGCACAAAAGATAAAAGCCTATATCGTATCACTAACGAACTTTACAAGTCAACATCAGATAGTACGCTTGGTGATCGTGTAAATTTGAGTGAGCTATATCCTGATTTGCAACCAGTAACAACAATACAAGGATTGTCACGCCCATTGTTTGTTTATCTCAAGACACCAGGAATGAATAATAAAGACATCAACAGCCCTCTTGGATTATCAATCTTTGACAACGCCAAGACCACTATTGATTTTATCAATCGCACGTATGATGAATTTATGTGGGAGATTAAGATGGGGCAAAGGCGCGTGATTGTGCCTGAGCAGTTGACACAATTACAAGTACAAGATACTCAGGGGAACTTTACTTTTAAACGTCGCTTTGATACTGACCAAAATGTTTACATGCAAGTAGGAGCAGGAAACATGGATAGTGGGAGTATTATTGATCTTACAACTCCTATCCGCTCATCTGATTATATTTCAGCTATTTCAGAGGGGCTTAAACTATTTGAAATGCAAATAGGTGTATCTAGTGGCATGTTTACATTTGATGGGCAAGGAGTAAAGACAGCAACAGAGATTGTCAGTGAGAACTCAGACACCTATCAAATGCGAAATAGTATTGTTGCACTTGTTGAGCAAGCTATCAAAGAGCTTTGTGTTTCTATGTGTGAGTTGGGCAAAGCAGTAGGGATTTACGGCGGAGAAATTCCGGAGCTTGATGATATTTCAGTTAATTTGGATGATGGTGTATTTACTGATAGGCATGCAGAGCTTGATTACTGGATGAAGATGGTAGCAGCTGGATTTGCGACACAGAAAAGAGGTATTGCTAAAGTACTGAACATCACAAATGAAGAAGCAGAGAAAGAACTTGCTGAAATTAATGGAGAGTTGCCACCAGAGAGCGATGCAGAGCTTGCTTTGTACGGAAAAACAGAGAAGAAAGCAGAAGAGGGAGAGCTATAAACTGCTATAAATTACAATAAACGACACATAAGGAGTTGAAAATGACTGATAAACGCAAAATGCCAACTCTAAATGATCAGCGATTTTCTTTGCACATGCAGGGCGTGAGTGATATTTATTCTAAAATGCAAATTGAGTTGTTTGATAGCATGATAAAACGACTCAAAGAGCGCGGCAATGCTGACCTTGCAAAAAATCCGTATATATGGCAACTAGAAAAGCTCAACGATATGTACATGCTGAATGAGGAGAACTTAAAGATTATTGTTGAACGTACAGGAATTGCTGAAAGTCTTTTGAGAGAAGTCATTGCTAACGAGGGATTAAAGGTCTATAAGGACACAAAGGAGCAACTAGAGGAAGATTTGAAAAGGGAATCTAGTGGCAAAGTTAGAAATGGTGTAATTGATGCTCTTGAGTCATATACTCAACAAGCTATAAGTGACCTCAATCTTATCAATTCAACATTACCAGCAAGCATACAGACTGTTTTTAAGTCGATTGTAGAGCAGACAGTTGCCCAAGTGGTATCAGGGACTAAAACGAGTGATAGGGCTTTAAATGATACTATCATGAGCTGGCAAAAAAAGGGCTTTACTGGATTTACTGACAGCGCAGGGAGAGAGTGGCGAGCAGATAGCTATGCCAGAGCAATTATCAAAACGACAACTTACAGGGTTTACAATGATATGCGTACAAGGCCTGCAGAGGAATTAGGGATAGATACTTTTTACTACTCTATCAAGTCGTCTGCTAGAGCTGCATGTGCTCCATTGCAAGGTAAGATTGTCACTAAAGGTCAAGGCAGAACAATAAACGGCCTTACTATTCATAGTTTGCTAGATTATGGTTTTGGTACTGCTGGGGGATGTCTAGGTGTCCATTGTGGTCATTATCTTACGCCTTTTATCGTAGGAGTAAATGAAATACCAGACTTGCCAGACTATATGAAAGACCTAACACCGGAACAAGCGGAAGAAAATGCACGCATCGAGGCTAAACAAAGAGCCTTAGAGCGCAATATCAAGCATCACAAAGAAAGATTGCACTATGCTAGTACATTAGGTGATGATGATCTGATACAAGCTGAGAGGCTAAAAGTTAGAGCTTATCAAGGTAAAATAAGGGTTCTTGTAGAACAACACGAATTTTTAAGCCGTGATTACAGTAGAGAAAGAGCATACATCTAATTATCAAGAGGGTTACTAAACAACCCTCTTTTTTGTGCCTAAAACCGTAAAAAATCCCATTCCATCCAAAGTAAACTGAAATAGTAAATAATATTTTGCTTTTCGGTGGGAGTTGTCCACCTAAAAAGAACTAAGGAGGTACAAATGGCATTTACAACAGAGGAACTACTCAAACTTGGATTGACAGAGGAACAGGCTAAATCGGTCTTTGCCTTGCGAGGAAAAGAGCTCAACGAGGACAAATCAGCCTTGGAAACTATCACCAAAGAAAGAGATAGTCTGAAAGACCAGTTGCAAAAAGCAGAGGAGCAAGTTGAAAACTTGAAATCGCTTGAAAGTATCAGCGCTGAACAAAAAGAGGCGATTGATAAATTGCAAGCGGATTATGACAAGTATAAACAAGAGGCTGCTGATGAACTGGCAAAAACAAATAAGGTGAATGCTATCAACCTTGCTTTGAAAGATACCACCGCACACAATCCATCTACCTTGATGAAGTTTATTGATGTTGATGCCATTGAACTAGATGACAGTGGCAAACCTAAACTAGATGACATCCTCAATGGTCTAAAGGAAAGTGACCCATATCTTTTTAAAGCAGAAGAAGATGGCAAGCCTAACCCAAATATCGTTGCGTTTGGAAATCCGACTGCAACAGACCCAGCACCAGATGCCTTTGCACAGGCATTAGGGCTAACAGAATAAAAAGGAGGAATAGTAGATGTCAATCAATTACATCACAAAACATGAGGGGCAGTTTGAAAAACGCCTTATGCAAGGCTCATTGACTGCCATTCTTGAAACGCCAAAAGTAAATTGGCTCGGTGCAAAATCATTTGAATTGCCAACAATCTCTGTAACAGGATATAAGGCACATACACGCTCTAAGGGTTACAACTCAGGTACAGTATCAAGCGATAAAAACGTTTATACTCTTGGATTTGACCGAGATGTTGAGTTTTTTGTTGATACAGCAGATGTTGACGAAACAAACCAAGAGCTTTCAGCTGCTAATATCTCAAATACATTCATTTCAGAACATGCAACACCAGAAGTCGATGCTTACCGCTTTTCTAAAATTGCTACAACTGCCATCAATGGTAGTCATTTCAAGCAAGAGGATAGCATTACACCGGAAAATGTCTACGGAATTTTGAAAGCTGCTATTTTGCCAATGCGTAAATATGGAGCATCAAACCTTGTCATGTATGTATCTAGTGAGGTAATGGATGCCCTAGAGCGTGCTAAAGACTTTACACGCGCAATCGCTACTACATCACCTCAAGGAATTGACACACGTGTAACATCGCTAGATGGAGTGCAACTTATCGAGGTTTGGGATGATGCACGTTTCAAAACTCAATTTGATTTCACAACTGGATTTGTGAAAGCTGGTGGCGGTAAAGATATCAATTTCTTGATTGTGGCTAAGACAGCTATCATTGCCAAAGCTAAATTTAACTCTATCTATCTCTTTGCTCCTGGGCAACACACAGAGGGTGATGGTTACCTATACCAAAACCGTTTGTATCATGATTTGTTTGTCTTGAAATCTCAAGAAGATGGGGTTTACGTTTCACATAAATCAGCATAGGAGGTAGCAGATGAAGAAATACATCAAAGAAAATCAAGTTTATACCGTGCAAGATGGTAGCGAGCTTGAGGTGCAACTTATGGCAGATGGCTTTGAGGAATTGGTGGAAGATGGTAGCGAACTTGAAACACCAAAGGAAACTAAGGACAAAGGTAAAGAATAATGGCTAAGTATAAAGCAATTAAGAACCTAATTCTAAAGACACCTGGTATTTATGTGACAGAGGGAGAATTTGTTGAGCTTGAACCGAATTATGCCGATCAAGTCAATAAAGACCTCAAGCAAACATTTCCGGATGTCGATGCAGTTTTAGAGCTTGTAGAAGATGTGCCCACACAATTTGAGCAGGCTGAATAAATAAGGGGTGGCAACACCCTTTATTTTTAAGAGAGGTTACACATGGCTTATTTGACACAAAAGGAGTTCGATGAGCTGGATTTTGATGAAGTTACAGACTTTGAAAAATTGGCAAAACGGGCAAAGATAGCGATTGACCTATACACTAACGGTATTTATCAGAAAGGCATTGACTTTGAAAAAGAAATTGCCTATCGGAAAAATGCTGTTAAGCTTGCTATGGCTTTTCAGATTGATTATTTGAACAACTCTGGCATCATGACAGCTGATGAAAGACAAACCATGACAAGCGTTTCTATTGGTCGTACATCAATTAATTACGGCAATAAACAACGATTTTCAGCAGGCCAACAATTCAACCTTTGCTTTGATGCTGAAAATGCCCTGAAACAAGCTGGATTTAGCTTAATTGTGGGAGTTGATTATGATAGATAAACGCTTATTACAAGATGTTGTTACAATTCGTAAGGTTGAGGGCAAAGATAACTATGGAGATATCAAGTACTCTGAGCCATTGGATATTAAACCGGTAAGGTTTGATAGGTCGGTGGTTGTTACAGGTACTAACAACTCTAAAACTAGACAGAAAGCAGGCGTTGTTTACATTTACCCTAAGTTTGTGAATGTGACAGTTGATGATAGTTGGCTGGGTGCAGTTATGAATGATGGAGCGCGTGATTACCTTGTGATAGGTTATCAACCCAATTACCTTAATGGGAAAATTTTTAGCTATGAGGTTGAAGTTACATAATGGCAGATGTCAGAGTGAGTATTGACCTTGCAGGGGTAGAGAAAAAAGTATCACCTCAAGCTATGCAACGTGGCAAGATTGCTGCAGGTAGTGAGGCTTTGCTTATTATGGATAGCTCTGTACCTCTTAGGGCTGGTGGAGGGGCATTAAGAGCCTCTGGACGTGTAGAGCCTAATGGAAATGTGAGTTATAACACGGTTTATGCTCGGGCGCAGTTCCACGGTACTAATGGGATTGTTGTTTTTAGGAAATATACAACCTCTGGTACTGGTAGCAGATGGGATAAACCGTTAAAAGCAAACATAGACAAGCTAAAAAAGGCGGCTATTAAAGGAATGGGTATCAGATAATGCAAAACAACAAAAACTTTCAAGATGTGCTACTGGCACATATTAACAACATCACAAAATTGCCATTAAAAGCAAGGCTAGATTATTTTGAAGATGATAAGGATGATTTAGTTATCAATGCTTTAAGTGGTGGAACTATTGACAAAGAGTACATGGATGGCACTAGGGAAGTATCACTACCATTTGAGATTGCTGTAAAGAGTAAATCAAATGCAGTAGCAATTGATACTATCTGGCTTATCAATGGAGATTTATCATCATTTGATATTGATTTGCCTAGTACGGACAACTCTTACACATTCTTATCATTAAAAGTGGACAAACCAGGAATAAATGGCAAGGATGAACAAGGTTATTTTGTTTACTCAATGCAAGTAACCGCAAAACTAGAAATAACAGGAGGATGACATAATGGTACGTCAAAAAAATGCCAAGCGCAAACACGAAATTGCGCCATTTGACCCTAAAAACCCAGCAGTTGTACCTGGCACAGAGGCTTGGAAACGACTTGCTAAGTACATTGAAACTATTGATGATGAAACGGATGAAGATACAGATGACACTGGGTACTACGACGGAGACGGTACACCAGAGGAAACTGTACTTACTGTCGTTGGTGGTTACTCATTTGAGGGGATCTATGACCCAGAGGATGCAGCTCAAGCGATGATTGCCGCTATGCGTTACAAAACAGGTGAGGCACGCCGCGTATGGCATCGAGTAACTACAGCTGACGGCAAGAAAACTTATACACAAGTTGCCAATGTTTCCGAAATCAAAGCAGGAGCAGGCGATGCAACTGCGTATGAAGAATTTGGTTGTACGATCAAATGGATTAAAGAGCCAGTTGAAGCTGGAATTGGTGGATAGTCCACTACATAACTAATAGACATTTTGGAGGAAATTATCATGTCAAACAAAACTGTAATTGATTTAGGCAGCAAAGTTCTGTCATTTGACTTTGGAGAGTTTAGTCTTGATTATCGAGCAACCGATAAAAAAGATGCTCAAATTCAAGACAAGGCTGTAGAGTTAGAGGATAAGGTAGGCGCTTATCAGAAAGATGCAGAGAACATGAATGACAAAGAGGGGCGAAAAGCTCTAAAACCTATGGTTGATGAGTTCTTTGTAGCAATGTTTGATGAGGATGCCCCTCAAAAAATCTATGAGGTAGCTGGTGAAAACACTTGGAATTACCTCAATGTATTCTTGCAGGTTTCAGCAACAATTCAAAAAGAATGGAAAAAGAAACTAAACGATGAAAATTTCAAGAAGTATCTTGCTGAATAATGTTTGATATTTCCAAAAAAATGGATGACAAGCTGGTACTTAACAACAAAGAGTATCAGCTTTTATTATCGTTTGATCGGGTGTTATGGATTTTTGATATGTGGGGTAAAGGACATATCCCGGTAGAACTTAAACCAAAACTGGCTCTAGCAAAATTAACCGATGATGTAACTTTTAAGGATATGGATACAAGTCAAGCGTTAGCTATCTATGCAGATATATTTGAAAAGCACATACAGGTTACTAGGGCTATTGATGAGGTTGATAGGTATGATATCGAGGGGAATGTATTGCCTAAAAAAACCAAAGATGCCCAAGATCACGATGATAAACCCTTATTTAATATCAAATATGATGGCGAGTACATTTTTTCATCGTTTATGCAGGCCTATAACATTGATTTGATTGAACAACAAGGGAAATTGCATTGGCAGAAGTTCAATGCCCTATTGTCTGGTTTACCAGATGGAACAAAGTTTGTTGAGGTAATGAAAATTAGAGCGTGGAAACCCTCAAAAGGGGAAAGTTCAAAAGAAAAACAAAAAATGCGTGAACTGCAGGAGCAATACGCATTGCCAAATATTTAGTAAAGAAAGGAGGTAGAACATGGCAGACGGTAAAGTAACCATTGCGGTTGATTTGGATGGGAAGAAAGCCCAAGGGGATATAAATAGTCTGAAATCATCATTAGGTGGGCTAGGTTCAGCTTTTAAATCGGTTTTAGGAGCAAACTTAGTTAGTGGAGCATTGATGAGTGGAATTAGTGCACTTACAGGAGGAGTTAAAAGCGCTTTTTCATCGGCAATTGATGAGGGGGCAAAATTACAACAATCTATCGGTGGTATTGAGACACTTTTTAAAGACTCAGCTGGTACTGTTAAACAGTATGCTAATGAGGCTTTTAGAACAGCTGGAGTATCCGCTAATGAGTACATGGAAAATGTAACATCATTTTCTGCTAGCTTGATTTCTTCTTTGGGAGGAGATACAGCAAAGGCTGCTGAGTTAGCGAACACAGCAATGACAGATATGTCAGACAACGCAAACAAGATGGGTTCTGATATGAAAATCATTACTCAAACTTACCAGTCATTGGCGCGTGGTAACTATGCAATGCTAGATAACCTAAAACTCGGTTACGGCGGAACAAAAGCAGAGATGCAACGACTAATAAAAGATGCTGCTAGTTACAAAGATGTACAAGAGGAATTGAATATGACCGTGAATGAGGGTGATTTATCATTTGCGAACATGGTTAAAGCAATTTCGGTTGTACAAAAGAAACTAGGGATTACTGGTACTACTGCTAAAGAGGCAGCCGAAACATTTTCAGGATCTTTTGCATCTATGCAAGCTGCATTTAAGGATTTCTTAGGAAACCTTACAACAGGTGGAGACATTAGCAAACCTTTAGAGAACCTTGCTAAAACAGCCTCAACATTTATCTTTAGAAACTTTATACCGATGGTGGGCAATGCTTTCAAATCTTTGCCAAAAGCTATCTCAACATTTTTAGCATCAGCCAAACCAGAGATAGAGGCAGGGTTGAAGAAGATGTTGCCAGAGGAAATGGTAAATAATATCATGAAAACCTTTGATAAAGTTGGTAGTTTTTTATCTAGCTTTAAAGACACGGGAGCTCTAACAGCAGTAGCTGGAGCTTTTAATGCAGTGAAAGATGCAATAGGTCATGTCTTTTCATCTCTAGCTGGTAGTGGGGAAATTTTTAATAAGATTGCTAAAACTTTAGGTGAGGTGATTAAGTTTCTTGCAGATGCTGCTACTAAAGGGGCTGAATTTATCTCCTCGTTACCCCCTGGTACTATTCAAGCCATTGCTAGTGCAGTGATTGGGATGGTTGTAGCATTCAAGACAGTATCAATTGCAACTAAGGCTATCACTGGCCTAAAAACTGCTTTTGGGTTGTTGAAAATAGCTTTATCCAATCCTTGGGGGCTTGCTATTGCAGGTATTGGTGCTTTAATCGGTTGGTTTATTCAAGCATATACCACTAGCGAAGATTTCAGGAATAAGGTTAATGAAGTTGTTGAGGCAATTGGTAAAATAGCTAGCAAAATTGGAGAGTTCTTATCTGGAATAGATCCATCTATTTTTGCGCTGTTACTACCAGTATTAGGGACTTTGTTATCTAAATTCAAAGGTTTTGATATCATTGGAAAACTCAATCCGTTCAAACTATTCAAAAAGAATGCTACGGAGGCCTTTGATGGTGCTGGAGCATCAGCGACTCAATCTAAAGGTATCATAGAGCAAGTCTTTTCTGGGCTTGGTTCTCTTATCACATCTATTTCACAAGGTATTTCAACAGTACTACAAGGACTGGCAACAGCTATCTCAACAGTTGCCCAAGGTTTTGGTCAAGCGGCATCAATGGCCAGCCCTGCCCAATGGCTATCAATGGGGGCTGCAATGCTAATGGTTGGTGCAGGTGTGGCTTTAGTTGCTGGTGGTATCTATATATTAGTTCAAGCAGCAATAGAACTAGGCAATGCCGGAACAAGTGCCCAATTGGCAATGCTTGGCCTTGGAGTTGGTATAGCTGTATTAGCAGGTATATTTGCCTTGTTGGGGCCAGCTTTGACAGCTAGCGCTGTTGGGATCCTTGCATTTGGAGCATCAGTTGCTTTAATTGGTGCAGGTATTGCTATTGCAGCATACGGCCTCTCAATACTAGTAAATGCTTTTGCAAATGCAGAGGGAGCAATCACAGCAACAGGCCAAGCTATAAGCACAGCGGCTCAAGGTATCGGTCAAGGGTTGCAAACAGCCCTTGATGGTGCTGCACGAGTTGTTGAGAGTTTCGGTACAGCGATTAAGACAGCTCTTGAGGGTGTAGCAAATGTATTTAAGAGTGTTGGAGAGGCTATTAGAACTGTATTAGATGGTATTAAAGGTGTAATTGAGTCAGTTGGGAACTCGTTCACCAAAATAGGTGACTCACTAGCTAAGATTGCTAGCAATGCAGGTGGCATTATGAATGCTGCAGCAGGAGTTGGAGCGCTAGCAGCAGCTGTTACAGGTTTAGGTGCAGCATCTTATGCAGGGAACTTAGTTGGATTTACTGGTGACATTGAGAAACTTAATGCAGCGGTTAAAAATCTTGGTTCTGGATTTGCTGGAATTTCAAGTTCTTTTCAAACAATAGGGACATCTATGTCTTTAGTTGCTACATCATCTATGATGGCAGTTACAGGACTTACGAATTTTTCAACTCAGATAACATTGTTGTCAACAACTTTAGGTCTTTTACCATCTATTATGACAATGGCAGTATCTGGCTTTACTATTTTCACAGCACAGATTTTAAGTAGCGTGGCAGGATTAGCGGCAATAAATGCCCCAATCGCTATGTTTAACTCCCAAATTATGACCATGACACCAGCATTGATGATGGCAGGAACATCATTTACTATGTTGGGTTCTTGGGTCATGATTGTTGGTACGGCTTTAGCGACTGTATCATCAGGATTTATACAAGTGGGCTCTAGTGCTACTAGTGCCTCATCACAAGTAACAGGCATGGCAACTAGCACTCAAGCTGTAATTTCAGCTTTTAATAGCATGCGTGGACAAGTGGAATCATCTATGCAAGCTATTCTATCTGTTATTAAATCAGTTGGTAGTCAGATGGGGTCACAAGGTCGCCAAATTGGTCAACAAACAGCCCAGAATATCGCTCAAGGTATTAGGGGAGGTATCGGACAAGCTCAAGGAGCTATGCAAGCTCTAATGAGCTCTATAAGGTCTGTTGGCATGTCTGGTGTTGGTTCGATGCGTAGCATTGGTTCAATGATTGGGCAGGGGCTTGCTCAAGGTATGTATTCGGCATTAGGAGCTGTTACAGCAGCAGCTGATGCACTAGTAGCACAAGCAGAGAGAGCGGCAAGGGCTAAAGCCAAAATCCATTCACCATCACGTTTGTTTAGAGATAGCGTTGGTCGTTTCTTGCCAATGGGTGTTGCTGTTGGTATCGAGAAGAACACCAAATATGTTGATAAAGCTATGGTTGGCATGTATGACAATATACAGGCGTTTAGTTATAAAGCAGAGGATATTATTGGTGTTGGTAAAACTAAGTTGTCTAAGGTCGTACAAGTTAAATCAGATCTTGAAAAAGCAATCAAAACAAGCGTTGAGGTTACTATGGACAAATCTAGCAAATTGTTAGAGAAAGCCCTAGATGTGGCTGAGACGGCCGTTAGACGACCAAATGAAATGTACTTAAACGATGGTACTTTAGTCGCCAAAACAGGAGATAAATTCGCTAAATATCAGTCAGAGCAACTCAGACGGGAAAATAGAATGAGAGGTATTCTTGAATGACGAAAACGATGGTTTTTAACGGCGTTGATATGTCGCGCTTCATCAAAATCAAGGATATTATTCGCCCTATCGGAAATAAGAGGAGCGTTACATTTGATAACGCTCCCTCATTGGGCGTAAACATCCAACAAGTGAAACGTAGGGGGAAGGAACACACTATCAAATTTGACATGATTGAGCGTGATGGGGTGGCTCTTGAGCGCCTTAAACATGAATTGGCTGGCGTTTTGAACGTGCTAGAGCCTGTAAAAGTTGTTTATGGTGATGAACCGGACAAGTATTATATGGGGTTTCCAGTTGATGAAATCACTCCAGAAAACTTGACAAGATGGTTTCAACGCTCGGAGTTTAAGCTTGTCATTCCTGATGGAGTGGCTCACAGTTCAGCTTACAAAAAGTTTGATAGCATAACTAACGCTACTGTAACAGGAAATAAAATGGTATTTGATTTGGCCAACAATGGAACAGTTCCAGCAAATCCAATCGTAAAAGTCAAGCACAATGCAGATAACGGTTATATCGGTATAGCGAATAATACTGGTTCTTTTGAAATTGGAAATAGCGAAGATGCTTTTACTGAGCCATCCCAAAAATCAGAAATGCTGCTTAACTATCGAGATAATGAGATCTCAAATGGTTTTATTAAAGCGTTAAAAAATCAAGCTGTTACAAACGATAATACAGAGTATGTGGTCGGAACAGCTGAGATGGTGAATCTCTGGGATCGCTCACATATTCGATTGAAAGATTTGCGAGGAGAAACCAAATTACACAACTATGCAACTAGCTTGTCGTGGGATATTCCAGCCAATAGTGCAAAAACAACAGGATCACTGGATGACTATTTGTGGTGGAGACAAGTTTTTTGGGCAGAGGCAAACAACCAATACGGCTTCATCAAGATTACTGTATCTGATACAGCAGGTAAGTTTTTATATGGAGTGGAAACTTTTAAACGAAATCTTAGTTCTGATTGTGAATACAACTTTTTTGTAAGCGATGGGAACGGTGGTTATCGTATCTTGGGACGTTGGAGATTTGATGGTACAACAACTGCTGACCGAAATCCTTTCAGCGTGGCCAAAGGATGGTCTGACTTGAAACGTAATGATGACAGAATCCAAGTTTTTTATGGTGGTTCTCACTCTACTTTCATTATTCCGGAAATTAAAGGGAAAAAATCCGCTAGAATCCATGTGACAATAGGGGCGTATCGAGATCATCCAATGGTTTCTCATATGTATCTGGATGGTTTTTATTATCGCAAAGACTTTGTTACGCAGACAAGAGATATTCCTAACCGTTTTACGACTGGTTCAAATGTTGTCATCAACAGCGAAGACGATACAGTCTATATTGATGATATTGCAAAAGCAAGCGAGGTTGTAGATGGTTCTCAATGGCTCTCCATCCCTCCAGGTAATTCAAAATTAGAGCTGTACTTCTCTAGTTTTATCAAAAAACATCCGACAGTGACGATTGAATTTGAAGAAAGGTGGCTATAATGCTATTAACAATTCATGATGCAAGTTTGCAAAAAGTTGCTTTTGTTGATAACGACAAGCAAAATACGCTTAATTATTACGACGATACTTGGGCAAGGGATTTACCGACAGGATCCTCAACATTTGAGTTCACTGTATTTAAAAAAGCCATTAAATCGGATACTGCGTTATCTAAGGCTTATCAATATCTGAATGAGCGTGCTTGGGTTTCGTTTCGATACCATGGGCGCACCTACCTATTCAATGTGATGACCGTTGAGGAAAATGAGCAGACAATCAAATGCTATTGTGAGAATCTCAATCTTGATTTGATTAATGAGCATGCCAATCCGTACAAAGCAGAAAGAGCAATGTCATTTATTGAGTATTGCCAAGAAATGGGGTTGCTTGGTTTCAGTAATCTTTCCGTTGGAATTAACGAGATTTCGGATAGGAGACGAACCCTAGAGTGGGAGGGACAAGATACTAATCTTGCTCGTTTGCTTAGTTTGGCTAACAAATTCGATGCAGAAATTGAGTTTGAGACACAATTAAATGCCGATAGTTCTATCAAATCATTCAGAGTTAATGTATATCAAGAGAACGACGAGAATCACCAAGGCGTTGGTCGTGTCAGAAATGACATACAGCTAACTTATGGCAAAAATCTAACTTCTATCACTAGAAAAGTTGATAAGACAGGTGTTTTTAATGCGATTAGACCAACAGGTAAAAGGCGTGTTAAAAATGAAAAGGGCGAAGAAGTAGAAGAGGTGGTAACACTTGGAGGGTTAGATCCTTGGTCTGTAACGAAAGATGGAATCCTTGAATTTTATCAACGTAATGAATCTCTATACGCCCCTATCTCAATGCAAATGTATCCATCTGTTTTTAGCCCAAGCACATTCGATGATCAATGGATACGAAAGGATTTCTCTTATGAGACAGACAATCCAAAAGAATTGCGTCGATTGGCTTACAATGAGTTGAAAAAGCATTGTTATCCTGCGGTGACATATGAAGTAGATGGCTTTATCGATGTGGAGATTGGTGACACAATTAAGATTTATGACAATGGTTTTAGTCCAGCTCTTATGATTCAAGCACGGGTCTCTGAGCAGAAAATTAGCTTTACGAATCCAGCGAGCAATAAAACTACGTTTTCAAATTTCAAGGCACTTGAAAACAAGTTATCGGATGGTATTCAAGCAGCTTTCGAGCGACTTTTTGAGGCGTCAAAACCATACATTATCAAGTTAGCAACTGATAAAGGTGTTATCTTTAAAAATGGAGATGGCGAAAGTACTGTAACTGCTACTTTGTATAAAGGTGGTAAGCCTGTTGTCGCCGGAGTAACCTGGCGTTGGTCACTCGACGGAAACTTAACAACTGGCATGAATTATCTTGTAAGAGGTTCAAATGTTCAAAAAACCTCTACTTTACTTGTATCAGCTTACGTTGATAATGATAAGGTTGCAAGTGATGAATTATCATTTGTGAATGTTTCAGATGGTGAAGCAGGCCAAAAAGGAGAAGATGGGAAATCAACCGTCATGCACTTTGCGTTTTCTGACAATTCGGATGGTTCTGATCTTTCTTTTGAGGATAGAAACCAGCGTTATCAAGGTTATTATTCAGACTATGAACAGGCCAACAGCTTAGATAAGACACGGTATAAATGGAATGATAGATGGGCGAAGATAAAAGGCGGGACAAGAAATTACTTTAAGGATTCATCATCAAGAGTATTTGCGACAGATAGTCAAGAAACATTTGACTATCGTACCTATATTGTGGATGAATTTTGGAAAAACACAGAGCGTTTTAAGAAAGATTTTGTAAGAATTTCCTTTGATATTGCTTTCTTGTCTCCTCTTGATTCAGATAAAACTGCTGATGTCCACTTTTCAGCATCGCCTTGGTATTCATATAAGAGCTTGAAATTTAAAGGTGGTACAACCGCTAGACAGCATTTTGAGTTCATAATTGATTTATCTAGCGCCTCTGAAGATTACAAGACCGACAATGTGTTTATTCGCTTTGGTACAAATTATGGTTTCCCTGCCGGGACTAGAGTTTCTATTGAGAATGCGATGTTATCTATTGGTTCTCATTTTCCAGATTATGTTCAATCGGTTGAAGATGTAATGGATGGTATCAATTCAAAAGCCGACCAGGGATTAACTCAGGGACAGTTGAATGCCCTCAATGAGAAATCACAGATTTTAGAGGCTGAAATGAAAGCAAAAGCCTCCATGGAGGCCTTTAGCGAATTAGAAAAAGCATATAATGCCTTTGTTGACAAGAACGCTAAAGATGCAGTCCAATCTGAAAAAGATTTGATTGAAGCAGGTAGAAGAATTGATTTGTTGACAACTCAATTTGGAGGATTAGCAGAGCTTAAAACATTCATTGATACGTATATGAAAAGCACAAACGAGGGCTTGATTATTGGTAAGAATGATGCAAGTTCTACTATCAAGGTTTCAAGTGATAGAATTTCCATGTTTTCTGCAGGTAAGGAAGTTATGTATATTTCACAAGGCGTTATCAATATTGATAACGGGATTTTCACCGCGTCAGTTCAAATTGGGCGTTTTAGAACAGAGCAATACCATCTTAACAAAGATGTGAATGTTATCCGTTATGTTGGATAAAAGGAGGTAAAATGGCAAAATACAGCAATTCAAGTGGTAGCTTATTTTTAAACGTTTACATCGATCAAGGTGCGCAGAATATCGCTGCTAATACGTCAACTGTCAACTGGGAGATGACAGTTAGTCGCTCAAGTTATTACCACACATATAACAATAATGGTAGTAGTACACTTTCACTATCTCTTGATGGACGTAATGTCCACAGTAGCAATCCGACTTGGGAGGTATGGGACGGAGAGGTTACTCTTGCTAGGGGTTCAAGTACCATAGCCCATAATGCAGATGGGAGTAAAATTCTACCTCTCTCCTGCACATTTAACCCAAATAATGGTTATCATGAATCAATTACAGTTACAGCTAATATCAGTCTAACCACCATCCCACGGGCTAGTTCTGTAAGCGTAAATGCTGGAACTATTGGTAGTTCAATCACAATTAATATTAGTCGTCATAGCTCAACTTTCAAACATACCGTACGGTATGTTTGGGGTAATAGGTCTGGTACTATTGCCTCTAACGTTGATACATCCACAACGTGGATGATCCCTCTTGATTTTGCAAATGAGATTCCAAATAGTACAAGCGGAACTGGGACAATTTATGTTGACACTTATGCAGCTGGTACGAAAACTGGCACGCAATCAACTATACTAACAGCAAATATTCCACAAAACATGAAACCTACACTTTCTAATGTGACCTTAACAGATGCAAATGGTATTGCTAGAGGGTTGCTGAACGGCAATAACTTTCTTCAAATCGTTTCAGATATTCAGGTAGGTTTTAATGGTGCTAGTGGTGTCTATGGATCAACTATTACAGGTTATAGAGCTGAAATTGTTAATAAGAATCATGTTGTTACTGAAAATGGTGGCAGGCTTGGGATGATGAATTTTAATGGATCAGCAACGATTCGAGCTAGTGTGGTTGATAGTCGAGGTAGACGGTCAGATGCTAGAGATATTACTATCAATGTCATTGAGTATTTTGCTCCCTCTCTTAGCTTTACAGCTGTTAGAACAAGAGAGTCACCCAACATCATTCAAATCATCAGAAACGCTAAAATAGCGCCTCTGATGCTCTCTGGTAAGCAGAGAAACAACATGACTTTGACTTTTCGGGTTGCTCCATTAAATACAAATAATTTCTCAGTAGATAATGGTAGCGCATCAGGTATCTTTACAACCATTCACACATTGACCAATTCAGCTGCAAACTTAGCAGGGAATTATCCGGCCGCTAAATCTTTTATAGTCATTGGACGACTTGAGGATAAGTTTACAAGCGTCGAATTTTTAGCTACTGTTGCAACTGAAAGCGTGGTAATGAGCTATGACAAAGATGGTCGGGTAGGCGTTGGAAAAGTGGCAGAATTAGGTCAACCTGGTTCACTGGATGTTTTAGGAGATATCTATTCTAGAAATAAGCCTATTCAGCAACATCAGATTACGCAATCAAACGGGAAAGTATTAGATGCAACTGGAGATTGGAACAATTACATAAACACTGGTATGTACATGGGTTCTAATTTACTAAACTCACCATCTGGAGGAAATCCTTGGAAACACATTCAAGTGTTCAAACATAATGATAATTGGGTTGTCCAGGTAGCCTATGACTTTTCAGGACAATTTCTTTCGGTTAGATCCAAAACAAATGGGATTTGGAATAATTGGATTGAATATGCAACTGTCGCTAAGACTGTCACAAGAAAAATCGATGGTGGATGGGGCGTGAAGCTCAATGCGACAAGGAATGGAAATACTGTCACACTGTCAACAGAGCATATTTCAGTATCTATCAATACTGATTCAGATTACAGGGAGTTACGTGAGACCTTACCAGTAGGGTTTAGACCAGCTCAAGAGACTCATTTAGTGTTGCAAGCACATTCAGGCTCAACAATTTCAGGAACAGCTATCTTACATTTAGCCACAGATGGTAAAATTCGTCTGACAAGTAATTCACAGGGTAATAAATTTTGGACAGGGACAATTACTTATATCACATCAGATCCTTACCCATAAAAACGTAAAAAATCCCTAATTATTAACGGATAATTAATCTATAAAGGAGGAAATGACAATGCTAAAAGTCACTAAAACACGTCAGCTAGTAGCTGAATTTTTCGCACAAGACGGCGACCAACAAAAATTGGTCAAAACTACTGTAGTCAACACAGATAATGATGCTGTTTCAACAACATCAGAAACACTTCATGATCCGGATTTGTACGCAAAAAATCGTAGTAGCATGCGTAAGCATGAGCAAGAGTTACGAGAAATGCGCTATAAGATTGAAGATGCCATTTTGGCAGAGCTGGAAGCAGAAGAGCATAAGGAATAGGAGAGGTTTATGCCGGAATACGAGCGTTTAATTGTACAGTTCGTTTTCTCTCTTGTCCCTGTTGTAACTCTGTATTTTTCAATGAAAGACCGCAATACAAAGCAAGAAAATCGTATTACGGCTATGGAAAAAGACATTGAAAATTTGCAAGAATTTAAAGTGTCAGCAAATAAACGGCTTGATAATCACGACGAGCAAAATAAGGCTATACTTGTTCTAGCTGAGCAAGTTAAGTCACTTGGCGAGGACGTGAGAGAATTAAAAAACCTAATTCAGAACAAACAATAAAAAAGGAGAAAAAAACATGATTAATTGGAAATTGCGTTTACAAAACAAAGTGACACTAGTAGCTCTTTTAGGAGCGGTGTTTTTGATGGCACAACAATTCGGCCTTGAGATTCCGAAAAATATCCAGGACGGTGTGAACACATTTGTTTACATTCTTGTGCTTGTTGGTGTTGTCAACGACCCAACAACTGCAGGAATTTCTGATAGCAACCGCGCTCTTGATTATCATGAGCCAAGCGAGGACTAGAAAATGGATATTGATACAAGTAGACTAAGAACCGACTTACCACAAGTTGGCGAACAACCATACCGACAAATTCACGCCCATTCTACAGGTAATCCAAATTCGACTGCTCAAAATGAAGCAGACTACCACATGCGCCGCCCAGTTGATTCAGGCTTTTTCTCACATGTTGTCGGTAACGGCCGTGTGATGCAGACCTGGTATACAGACATGGGGGCATACGACGTAGGAGGTGGATGGAACGTTGAAGGATACGGCCAAGTTGAGTTGATTGAGAGCCATAGCACAAAAGAAGAGTTTATGCGTGATTATAAGCTCTATGTTGAGCTTTTGCGAAACCTAGCCGATGAAGCAGGGATTCCGAAAACATTGGACTCTGACAGCCTAGCAGGAATCAAGACACATCAGTATTGTACATATAATCAACCTCGAAACTACTCTGACCACGTTGACCCCTATCCTTATCTTGCTAAATGGGGAATCAGCCGCGAACAATTCAAGAAAGATATTGAAGGTGGCCTATCTGAAGCTGGTTGGCGTCAAAATGCTACTGGTTGGTGGTGGGAGGAGTCAGATGGCTCTTATCCCACAAATAGCTGGAAACAAATCAATGGAGAGTGGTTCCGATTTGATAATCGTGGCTATTGCTTGATTAACCGCTGGTTCTTTGATGAAAAAGATTGGTTCTATCTTGATAAACGTGGTGCAATGGTTAAAGGCTGGATGTTCCTTAACCATCGATGGTACTATTTCAAATCAGATGGCCGTATGGCTACTGGTTGGGTGAAATACCGTGAAACTTGGTATTTTATGGAAGAAAAAGATGGTTACATGCTATCTAAGCAATTTATCAAATCGGGCGATGGCTGGTACTATTTGAAAGCTAACGGTGAACTTCAAACAGACCCAGCTTTCAAAACCGAACCAGACGGTCTTATCACCGTCGTTGATAAACCAAAAGAAGAAAAATAAAAAAACAGAAAGGACTTTCAAAATAGATTACACTAAACCGCAGGTTATTGCCTGCGGTTTTATTGTATTCTTTAGATGAGAGTTTTAGATACGCTACTTGAAATGTTAGTGGTTTTGCTTATCATCAGCGTTCTTCTCTTGCTCTTTGTACCCAATTTGACCAAGCAAAAGGATGCCGTAGATGATAAAGGAAAAGCTGCTGTTGTCAAGGTCGTGGAAAGCCAGGCAGAACTTTATCGTTTGGATAAAAATGATGACGCGAGTCTAAGTAAATTACAGGCGGATGGTCGCATCACAGCAGAGCAAGCCAAGGCTTATAAAGAATACCATGCAAAACAAAAAACAAGTCAAACTGTTGCGGATTAAGGCCTTTACCATGCTGGAAAGTCTCTTGGTTTTGGGACTTGTGAGTATCATTGCCTTGGGCTTGTCTGGTTCTGTCCAGTCCACTTTTGCGGCGGTAGAGGAGCAGATTTTCTTTATGGAGTTTGAAGAACTCTATCGGGAAACTCAAAAACGTAGTCTAGCAAGTCAGCAAAAGACCAGCTTAAACTTAGATGGGCAGACAATCAACAATGGTAGTCAGAAGTTGACTGTTCCCAAAGGGATTCAGGCACCATCTGGACAAACGATTCATTTTGACCGAGCTGGGGGAAATAGATCTCTGGCTAAGGTTGAATTTCAGACCAGAAAAGGAGCAATCAGCTATCGATTATATTTAGGAAATGGAAAAATTAAACGCATTAAGGAAACAAAAAATTAAGGCAGTGATTTTACTAGAAGCAGTAGTAGCTCTGGCCGTATTTGCCAGCATTGCAACTCTCCTCTTGGGGCAAATCCAACAAAATCGACGGTTAGAGGCAGAAATTTTGCAAAAAGAGGAAGTCTTACGTGTGGCTAAGATGGCCTTACAGACGGGGCAAAATCAAGTAAAGGTCAATGGAGTGGAGATTCAGGTGTTTGCTAGTGAAAAAGGATTGGAGGTCTACCATGGTTCAGAGAAATTGCTCGATCTTAAAGAGCAGTAAGGTTAAGGCGTTCACTCTTCTAGAATCTCTGATTGCCCTTATCGTCATCAGTGGAAGCTTGCTCCTCTTTCAAGCCATGAGTCAGCTCCTCATTTCAGAAGTTCGTTACCAGCAACAAAGCGAGCAAAAGGAGTGGCTCTTGTTTGTGGATCAGCTGGAGGCGGAGTTAGAGCGTTCGCAGTTTGAAAAGGTGGAAGGCAATCGCATCTACATGAAACAGGATGGTAAGGATATCGCTATGGGTAAGTCTAAATCGGATGATTTTCGGAAGACCGATAGCAGTGGCCGGGGCTATCAGCCTATGGTTTATGGTCTCAAATCAGCACAAATCACAGAGGAAAATCACTTGGTTCGCTTTCGTTTTCAATTTCAAAAAGGCTTAGAAAGGGAGTTCATATATCGTGTGGAAAAAGCAAAAAGTTAAGGCAGGCGTTCTCCTATATGCAGTCACCATGGCAGCCATTTTTAGCCTTTTGTTGCAGTTTTATTTGAACCGGCAAGTCGCCCATCACAAAGACTTTGCCTTAAATAAAGAAAAGTTGGTCGCTTTTGCCATGGCCAAGCGAAGTAAAGATAAGGTTGAGCAAGAAAGTGGGGAACGAGTCTTCAACTTGGGAAAAGTCACGTATCATAATACGAAAACAGGTTTTACAACAAGTGTTCGTATGAATAAGGGCAACTATGAATTTCTCTTTACTTCGATGAAACCCAAGGAAAAGAAAACGGATAAAAAGGAACAGGTAGCGACTGATTCAAGCCCAGAACCAAATCAACAAAAAATAGACAATAAGGCAGACAAGAAAGGCAATTCCTAGGAAATTCAACTTCTTTGTGTTAAACTAAAAGCATGAAACACGATTTTAATCACAAAGCAGAAACCTTTGATTCGCCCAAAAATATCTTTCTTGCAAACTTGGTTTGTCAAGCAGTTGAAAAACAGATCGATCTTCTATCAGACAAGGAAATACTGGATTTTGGTGGTGGGACGGGTCTGTTAGCCTTGCCCCTAGCCAAGCAAGCAAAGTCGGTTACCCTAGTAGACATCTCGGAGAAAATGCTGAAGCAAGCCCGTTTGAAAGCAGAAAAACAAGAAATCAGGAATCTTCAACTCTTGGAGCAGGATTTACTAGCAAATCCCTTGGAGCAGCAATTTGACCTGATTGTTGTCAGTCGAGTTCTTCATCATATGCCTGATCTAGATGCAACTCTTGCCATGTTTCACCATCATCTTAGGGAGAATGGACAAGTTCTCATTGCTGATTTTGTCAAGACAGATACCAAACACCACGGATTTGAATTGGTTGAACTGGAAAACAAGCTAGCCCAGTTTGGTTTTTCGAGCATTGACAGTCAGATTCTTTACAGTGCAGAAGGTCTTTTCCTAGGAAATTACGCAGAGCTCTTTTTAACAGTAGCCCAAAAATCACTCGCTGACTAAAGCAGTGATTTTTTCTCTTCAGATGGAAAAAAGGAGGGAAATTTGATAAG
>ERZ773072.162-NODE-162-length-40849-cov-20.588518_pt1 | contig 40849 bp, 40 predicted proteins | sample MGYA00580617_ERZ773072 | MGnify/ENA primary metagenome ERZ773072 (study PRJEB29015, sample SAMEA2737970) | human oral metagenome | biome: human oral; feature: human-associated habitat; material: dental | place: China | collected 2122 ...
CGTTTACGGCGTGGACTACCAGGGTATCTAATCCTGTTTGCTCCCCACGCTTTCGTACCTGAGCGTCAGTAAAAGTCCAGAAAGTCGCCTTCGCCACCGGTATTCCTCCTAATATCTACGCATTTCACCGCTACACTAGGAATTCCACTTTCCTCTCCTTCACTCAAGCCTTCCAGTTTCAAGTGCTTAATGAGGTTAAGCCTCACGCTTTCACACCTGACTTAAAAGGCCGCCTACGTACCCTTTACGCCCAATAATTCCGGACAACGCTCGCCCCATACGTATTACCGCGGCTGCTGGCACGTATTTAGCCGGGGCTTCCTCCTATGATACCGTCATTATCTTCTCATAGGACAGAGCTTTACGATTCGAAAACCTTCTTCGCTCACGCGGCGTCGCTGCATCAGGGTTTCCCCCATTGTGCAATATTCCCCACTGCTGCCTCCCGTAGGAGTTTGGACCGTGTCTCAGTTCCAATGTGGCCGATCACCCTCTCAGGTCGGCTACTGATCGTTGCCTTGGTAAGCCGTTACCTTACCAACTAGCTAATCAGACGCAGGCCCATCCTATACCGATAAATCTTTGACAAGTGATACATGTGTATCTCTTGCGTTATGGGGTATTAATCACCTTTTCGGGTGGCTATCCCCCTGTACAGGGCAGGTTGCCTACGCGTTACTCACCCGTCCGCCGCTTTCCATAAAGAAAATCTACCGAAGCTTCATTTCTTTATTTCTCGCTCGACTTGCATGTGTTAGGCACGCCGCCAGCGTTCATCCTGAGCCAGGATCAAACTCTCCATAAAGATGCTTCATTTGAAGCGTCTACTCAAAAATAGACTGACGATGATAATTGCACAATCAAATTGTTAAATTACTATTAACCTGACTGCTAAGATGCAATTTGTAAGTTTATCTCTCGCAACCAGACTGTTCACTATTGTAGCGCTCTAACCCGATCAAGTCAACACCTTATTGCTAGTTTTTTGTAGCTAAAAATACAACGATACCCGCTAGTAAGCCAATTACAGCACCGACTACCACTTCCAAAGGGGTATGTCCCTTAGCACTACGCGGCTTTGACACATCAAATTTCGAGATATCAATAACTTGCTTGATAGCCTCGCCCTGCTCGCCAACAGATCGTCGCACCATCAATGCGTCGTACATCACAATCGCCGCTAGAGCTAATGCCAAACCAAACAAACCACTGCCGACTCCGTCTTTCAAACCAATAATCGATACTAGCGACATCATCGTAGCGCTATGAGCGCTTGGCATATTTCCCGATATATACAGATGATCAAACACTTTCAAGGTACGCATCTTAATAGCAGCAACGACATACTTACCGCACTGCGCCATAGCCCAACCAACGGCAAAAGCTATTATATACGGGGATACTACCATCCGCTATTTTTCTCCTTCGTCTGTATCACGTATAATCCCCATTGATGAAACTGTATCTCCGTCATTAATACGCATCACTCGAACACCCTGAGTAGTACGGCCAAGCGCTGGAATATCGTCAAGCGACACTCGGATAGTCTGTCCATTTTGACTAATCATAATTGCCTCAATCGCATCCTTCTCAAGCGTTTGAACAGCAACTATCGGACCAGTTTTTGCCGTAACAACAGCAGCCTTCACACCGACACCGCCGCGGCGGTGACTCGGGAAATTAGCTATCTTGGTTACTTTGCCGAACCCATTCGCGCTCATCACCAGCAATTTTTGATCAGCTGAAGTTACAATATCCATGCCTACAACACTATCGTCCGTTCGTAGTCGCACACCACGCACACCGCGAGCAGCACGTCCCATCGGACGACATTCCTCCTCGCTAAAGCGAACCGCTTGTCCAGCCGAAGTCGAGATAATCACATCGTTCTTGCCAGTAGTTTGCTTGATCCAGCGCAGCTCATCGCCTTCATCCAAATTAATAGCAATTAAACCATTGGTGCGAATATTTGAATAGTCAGCAATCGCTGTCTTCTTGACTGTACCCTTGGTCGTCGCCATAAATAGATAGCCTTCATCTACATTTACATCTTTAGCTAGATTGATAATTGAAGTAATTTTTTCTTCTGGCTGCAGCTGCAATAAATTGACCGCTGCTACACCCTTCGCCGCTAAGCTAGCTGCCGGCACTTCGTAAGCTTTCAGGCGAAACACTCTACCCCTGTTCGTGAAAAACAGCAGCCAATCATGTGTTCCAGCTGGTACTAGCTGATCAATAACGTCTTCCTCTTTAGTGGTCATACCGCGTTTACCCTTGCCGCCGCGGTTTTGACGGCGATAATCGCTAGCCAAGGTACGTTTGATGTAATTTTCCGTTGTCAACAGTACAACAGTATCTTCTTCTGGGATTAGTTCTTCATCGCTAAACTTACCGACTTCGGTGTTGATAATTTTACTACAACGGTCATCGCCATATTTATCTTTAATTTCTAGCAACTCCTCTTTGATGATGCGAAGGATTTCGTTTTCGTCAGCCAAAACTTTTTCAAAATACGCGATCTTTTTCATTAACTCAGCTAGCTCATTCTCGATAGCTTCGCGTTCTAGACCCGTCAGCCGGCGCAATTGCATTGCTAGAATCGCCTTGGCCTGGATAACGCTCAGCGAGAACTTTTCGATGAGCGCCTTTTCGGCTTCATCTTGCGTCTTGCTAGCCCGGATAATTCTAATTACCTCGTCGATATTGTCCAGTGCAATTTTGTAACCTTCCAGGATATGCGCTCGCTCCTTAGCCTTGCGTAGCTCGTACTCTGTGCGGCGGCGTACCACTTGGCGGCGATGTTTGATAAACTCATTCAGAATATCATGCAAACCCAAAACGCGCGGCTGCAGACGTGTCGCATCGTCAGCACTCGGTACCAAAGCTAGCATATTGTAGTGGAAGTTAGTCTGTAACGCCGTCAATTTGTATAATTGGTTAAGTACTTTCTTCGGATAAGAGTCTTTTTTGAGCTCAATAACTACCCGCACATTACCGCGAGCCGACTCATCGCGCAAAGCGCTAATCGCCGTAATCTTTTTCTCGTGCACCAAATCGGCAATTTTTTCGATAAGCGTTGCTTTATTCACGCCATAAGGCATCTCAGAAACTATAATTTGATGACGGCCGCGTTTGGTTTCTTCAATGTTTGCCACCGCCCGTATCGTCACACTGCCGCGGCCGGTCGCATAAGCTTGGCGCATCGGTGCGCCACCATAAACCACCGCGCCAGTTGGGAAATCTGGCCCCTTGATACACTTCATAAGGTCATCAAGCGTTGCTTCCGGATTATCAATCAGTGTAACCGTTGCATCAACCACCTCGCCTAGATTATGCGTCGGAATATTAGTTGCCATACCAACAGCAATACCAACTTGCCCATTCAATAGTAAATTCGGCAATTTAGCAGGCAAAACAATCGGTTCTTGGCGAGTAGAGTCATATGTATCGCGAAAATCAACCGTCTCTTTATCAATATCTGCCAAAAGCGACTCTGACACCCGAGTCATTTTTGCTTCAGTATAACGCATAGCTGCTGGCGGGTCGCCGTCCATTGAACCAAAGTTACCTTGGCCCTGAACCAACGGATAGCGCTCCACCCAATCTTGAGCCATACGTACCATCGCATCATAAATCGAACTATCGCCATGCGGATGGTATTTACCCATCACTTCACCGACAATCTGCGCACTTTTCACGGTCTTAGCTGTCGGCCCGATACCCATTTTGTCCATTACGTACACAATACGGCGATGAACTGGCTTCATACCATCGCGTACGTCCGGTAAAGCACGGTCAACGATGACCGACATTGAATACCGGATAAAACTATCCTCCATAACATCTTCTACTGTTCGAATTTCGACAGACTTTGAATGGCTAACGTCGTTAGTCTGCTCGATAATCTCGCCTTCGACTGGTTTTTTTGACTCTGGTTTCATATTCCTATCCTTCTTCTCATCCATTTACACATCTAGCTCATCAAGACTGACTTTATTAGCATTAGCTTGAATAAAATTCTTGCGCACTTCAACATCATCGCCCATTAACTTCGTAAAGATAGCATCAGCGCGCTCAGCATCCTCGAGCTTAACCTGTACCAGCACTCGATTTTCCGGGTTCATAGTCGTTTCCCAGAGTTGACTAGCATCCATTTCACCGAGACCCTTATAGCGTTGTAGAGCCGACTCGCTCAGGCCAGCTTGTTTTGCCCGCGAATCGTTTAAATCAATCTGAACACCCTTCTCTTTGCGTGCCGCAATTAGCTCATCGTACCGTGCTTCAAGCGCCTCCTCATTATATAAATACTCTTGTTTGCTTTGGGATAATTTCAACTTAAACAGTGGCGGTTTAGCTAGATATATGTGCCCGCCTTCCACAACTGGCCGCATATAGCGGAAGAAAAACGTCATCAGTAGCGTCGCGATGTGACTACCATCGACATCGGCATCGGTCATGATAATAATCCTGTGATAGCGTAGTCCGCGAATATCAAAAGCATCGCCAATACCTACGCCTACCCCTTTGATCAAGCTCAAGATTTCTCGATTAGCATACATTTTGTCTAAGCGAGCCCGCTCGGTATTGAGCACTTTACCACGCAGAGGCAAAATCGCCTGCGTACGGCTATCGCGGCCAGTTTTCGCTGAACCGCCAGCCGAGTCTCCCTCAACTATATACAATTCGCATTCCGACGGATCTTTACTAGAACAATCAGCTAACTTTCCTGGCAAGCTAGCACCATCAAGCGCCCCTTTGCGAATTACATTATCCCGCGCTGCCCGCGCTGCCTTGCGCGCTCGCGCCGCCAACAAGGCTTTATTGATAATTTTTTTAGCAATAGCTGGATTTTCCTCTAGATAATATGCGAAATATTCGTTCATTACTTGCTCAACATAGCGACGCACCTCTGGATTACCTAGTTTATTTTTAGTCTGGCCCTCAAATTGCGGATCTGGCAATTTTACCAATATCACCGCCGTCAGGCCCTCGCGGATATCATCGCCCGTCAAGTTATCTTCTTTTTCTTTGAGCAAGTTATTTTTACGAGCATAATCATTGATCACCCTGGTAAGCGCTGATCTAAAGCCAACCAAATGCGTGCCGCCGTCCGGTGTCAAAACGTTATTTGCAAACGGCTTAACGGTTTCGATGTAGGAATCGTTGTATTGTACTGCTATTTCAACAACCGAATCGCTGACTTGCTTATCGACATAGAATATCTCATCGCCAAGCACATCTTTACCCTTATTCAAATTCTTGACATAGCTCTTGATACCACCCTCGAAGTAGAACGCCTGGCGCTCGCGAGTACGCTCATCATAAACAGAGGTATAAACACCTTTAGTTAGATATGCCTGATGGCGTAAATAATTTACCACCCATTTATAATCAAATTTAATTGTCTCCTTAAAGATTTCAGCATCTGGATAGAACGTGATACAGGTACCATCTGGCCGATCGGTTTTTCCTATTTTCTTGAGCGGTGCCACAGTTTTACCGCGAGAAAATTCGATACGATATAGCATACCACCCCTAACAACTTCAGCAATCAGCTTAGTAGATAGAGCGTTAACCACACTAGAACCAACACCATGCAAACCACTTGACACCTTGTAGCCGCCGCCGCCGAATTTACCGCCAGCATGCAGAACAGTCAGGACTGTCTCAAGCGTACTAATGCCAGTCTTAGGGTGCTTATCTACTGGAATACCACGACCATTATCAGTTACTGTCACACCGCCATCTGCCAACAATCTCACATCAACTCGCGACCCATAACCAGCTATAGCTTCGTCTACCGAGTTGTCGGCGATTTCTTTAATTAAATGGTGTATACCATCATATCCCGTGCTACCAATATACATTCCTGGACGTTTACGTACTGGTTCGAGACCCTCAAGAACTTGGATCTGCGAACTATCATACGAACCATCATTTTTTTGTTTACTCATAACGAAATCACTCCCTATTTACAGTCGCTCAGCTTGTCTATTAATACCCACATTATACCATAAAAAAAATTGTTCATTCAAGGTATTGCTGCGGTTGCCATAAGTATGATATTATAAAAGAGAGGAAAATATATCTCAAAATAACACAAAAAGGTAAGCAAAATGTTTAGAAAGCTAGTATCAAATCTCGCCTTTAGCCCCGCATTAGTCGGACAATTAGGTTTTTATGCAAAACGGTTACGCAAAGAAGAATCAGTGCGCAGATTAGGACTTATTTTTACAGCTTTTGCACTGGTTGTACAGTTTTTTGCCGTATTTCAGGCACCAGAGCCAGCTACCGCTGCCGACGCTACTGATATGGTTTATGGCGGCGTATGGAGTAAGCAAGCCTTACTAAGCACCTATGACAGCAACGTCAACAATATCCGCGACCTCTACGATGCCGTCGGTATTTCTCGCAGCGATATTGACCAAGCTGGTAATAATTTGGAGTATCACAGGAGCAACGAAGGCTTATATTCTTGGGGTATGAAACCTGTATTCGGTGCAAGCCAAGGCGAAGGTGGCTACACCGTAAAAACTGGCGGTGGTATGCGAACGTTTTATTACAGACCGCAGCGGCTTTGGGGTAATTCAGGCGCTTATTCAGCCTACGTAGCTCGTTCATCAAAGACAGGAATGTGGTTCGGAATTATGCGCAGCTGCGGTAACCTAATTACACTAACTGTCCCGCCAGCTCCCGCTTGCCCTCCTGGACAATCAGGGACCTATCCAAATTGCTACACTCCGATGTGTACTGTCCCCGGCAAGACTAACCTGCCCGCGAACGACCCGAGGTGCAAAGCTGACCCTGTCGCAGTGTGTTCGTCGCTAGCGATCGTTAACAACAAGAATACTTACCAATACACCGCCTCCGGCAACACCAGCAATGGCGCTTCAATTACCGGTTATAGATTTGTTGTCTATCGAGATGGTAAACAATTAAAAACTATCGAAAGCAAGACTCGAACTGTCACCGACAAAGAAACTGCAGCTGGTAAATATACAGTTAAAGCTATCCTGAAAACATCTCTAGGCGACCGTACCAGTGATAGCTGTACCAAAGAATTTCAAATCGTAGAGCCAGCCAAGTGTCCGCAAAATCCTGCTTTGCTTGCCACAGACCCTAACTGTCAACCATGCCCAGGCGACACAACTTTGTGGATAAAAGATGCTAAGTGTAAAGAAGATATCATTCAAACAAAAACCGCCCAAAACACCTCGCAAGGCAACGCCGACGCTTCGACAACTACCGCCAAAGCGTCCGATCAAATTATTTACAAAATTACTGTGACCAACAAAGGATTGAAAGCTACCGATTACACCATCACCGAGAATCTCGCCGATGTCCTCCAATATGCTTCGCTAGAAAACAAAGGAGGAGCCACCTTAACCAAGGACACCTCTGGCAGCCAAGACACAGAAACTCTATTGGTATGGCCAAAAGTCACGCTAAAGCCTGGTGAAACTCAAACTCGCGTATTCAGCGTGAAGCTCCAAAGCACGATCTCACCAAAAGCCACTGGCACCGGCAACCCTAATTCATATGATTGCAAGATGACCAATACTTTCGGCAATTCCGTAACCATTAATGTAGACTGTCCGGCACAAAAGCAAGCAATTGAACAAACTGTTGCTCAACTTCCACACACCGGACCTGGCGAAAACATGCTATTTGCTGGAATCACCTTCGCTGTTGTCGCATTCTTCTACGCACGATCGCGTCAGCTGAAAAAGGAAGTCCGCTTAATCCGTCGAGATTTTAACTCAGGTACTATATAAATTATAAGATTATATAAACAAAGATGAGGTAGCTATCAATGAATAATGAAAAAATACCATCACCTAGTGATAAGCATAAAGAGCAGTACACTAGCTCTGAAGTAATCCATCGGAAAACTCAAGAGAATATTAACGCTAAAAATAAAACAGAGAAAGAAGCTAGCTCTGAAGCCTCTCAGGAACAACTGAAGAAAGCACGCCATGAAGCCTTAAACCAAGCTAGAGAAATCGCCCAAGAACGTAAAGAAAACAAAATAAAAACCAATGAAGTCAGTCCAGAGAAGAAACGCCGCGGCCCTACCTCTAAACAAGAGCGCAAAGCTGCCTTCGACAAGACTATGACCGAGATTCAATCCGAAATGTCACCTGCCAGCAGAACTTTCAGTAAAGTTATTCATAACCCCGCCGTCGAAAAGAGTAGCGAGGTGATTGGTAATACTGTAGCACGTCCTAATGCCATATTGTCAGGGTCAGCTGCAGCTTTTATCCTTACAGCTGGTATATATTTAGTCGCTAAGCACTTCGGATATTCGCTATCTGGCACAGAGACCATTGCCACCTTCGTCTTAGGGTGGGTTATCGGCTTGATTTACGATTACATTCGCGTCCTAATATTCGGCAAATCCAAGTAACTTTTGCCAACTAACGTAATTTTATCGAAACTTCACCGCTATTGTCGCTGTCGCGCATATTTAGAGTATTACTAGCAGGCTGTTGTGGCGCCGAAATCGGACCATTATCTGCAATTGGCTCTGTCGACAAATTAACACTTTGCGTGGCAGAATTAACATTAGGAGACTCACCAACTTGCAGCGGTGCAGTAACTGCTGGCGGTACTGCACCAAGCTGTGACTGTGCCAAATTTATTGGATTATTTCGAGACGGCTGCTGCGGAAGTTGTAGCTGCGGCTGAGCTGGCAAGGTACTGCTAGAAGCACGAGAATAAGTGTCAGTATAATTTTGGGATTGAGCGGGTCCAGCAGCCGCCACATTGCCAGTCGAAGGCATCGGCGGTTTGGTATTAGCTGGTAGCGGCGAAGATACTGGACGCGGCGTAGTGCTATTTCTACCGGTTACTTGCTTGCGTTTCGCTAACCATTCATCCAAAAAAGATGAACTACTACTCGGTGCTATTTTATTAGGGGCGTTAGCAGCGGCTCCAGCCGTATTTTTCAACTGTTTATTATTTCCAGAAGATTGATTCATGCTAGTACGCGCCGCTATCTCACGCTCAACTTGAGCCCGCGGATGTCCGTATTTTGCAGCCGACAGTCTGCGCAAAGCATCGCCCAACTGAGCATTTTGGTGGCCCATCGGGGGAATCCATGCCATACTAAACGGCGCAGACGGCACACCTTCAATCTGGGCAACACAGACAGATTCAAAGTTTGGCAATTTCGTCAAATCTTCTGCATCAAACACTGGTGTATAGCGCTTAACCATAATCTCTGCGTCGGTTATACCAATCCGGCCGGTGATAGTTGTACCAACATTACCGAGAATAGCCTCGCGTAGTTCTTCCTTCAGCTGCGTCATGAACTGATTAGCTAATACCAAGCTCAATCGATATTTGCGAGCCTCGCTCAAAATAGTCTCGAAGCTATCAGTCGCAAAGTTCTGAAACTCATCAACATACAGCGTAAAATCTTTACGCTCGTCCTCTGGAATCTTGGCCCGCGCCATCGCTGCAGCCTGAAACTTCATCACAAAGACAATACCAAGCAATTTAGAGTTAAGATCGCCTAATTTACCTTTCGATAAGTTCACCAGCAAAATCTTGTTATTATTCATAATGTCTTGAAAATCAAAGCCACTTTTTGTCTGGCCAATAATATTGCGCATAGCATCATTGCTAATGAACGGGCCAAATTTAGCAATAACCCAGCTGATGACCTCGCCTGCCTCGCTTGATCGCTGCGATGCAGGGAACTCCTTTGTCCAAAAATCTAACACCTGCTGGTCGGTAACGTATTTCAGCTTGTTATTTCTGAAACTATCATCAACCAAGAGCTTCGGTATATCGACAAAAGTACCGCCCGCCGGATCGCTCATTAATAACAGTGCGCAGTTGCGGAATATATGCTCCAACCGCGGACCAACGATACCAGTATGTCCTGGGTCATACAAACCATAAAGCATACCGATAGCCTCTTGTACCAAAAAGTCTTTTTGGTCTGGGTGGTCAAACTCAAACATATTTAGACCAATCGGATTATCCATATCGCTTGGGTTGAAATAAATAATGTCTTCAACGCGCTCCTTTGGCACCTTTTCTAGCAAATGCTCCGCAAGGTCCCCGTGCGGATCAACTAGAGCAAAACCCCGCCCATCCAGCATATCTTGGTAGGCTAGATTTTCCTGCAAAACTGATTTACCAACACCCGTCTGTCCAATAATATGTATATGGCGGCGGCGGTCTTTATCACTTAATCTAATTGGCTTCTTAACACCGCGAAATTCGTTGTATCCTAACAGCAAACCAGTCTCCATCACCTGCGTCGGTCCATCGACTTGCTTGCTCATCTGGCGCTTGACTTGCGAGCTTGGAATACTATTCTGATCCGGCAAATGAAAAATCGTCGCCAGCTCTACGCTATTTAATATATTCTTATTAACCTGCTGCGGGAAGAAACGAAAAATATAAGACGAAGTTAGTTCTTCAATGTTTTTTGCTAACGTGAATTTAAATCCGTTAAACGTCGGCGAGTCAAATAATGCAAATGCTGCAACAATGTTTTTCAATATTACCTGAGAACGGGCTGCTGTATTAGACGAAACAACAGCCCGTATCAGCACCTCGTACCCCGGATAACGGGTTTTTTCTTGGATAGCATCAACGGTCGCCTGTTCAACGGAGTTAAGCGGCTTTTTATCCTCTGGCTTTTTATCATCGCTCTCTGGCGGCTTCCATAGAGACTCCATAATTTCGCTCGGCGAAAAGAACACCGAAAGTCCGGTCTTTTTTTTGTCTTTGTCTTCTATGATTTTTTCAGAGACAGAAACTGCCGACTTGGCCCATCGCTCATTAGCTGGACGAATTAATATTTGGATACCTATACCATCTTCGCGAGTCGCTGCTGATAAAGCATTCAGCAATGCGCGCGATGCATCACGTTTAGATTCCATGTATGTTGCAATAGGATAAGCAAAGTTCTTCCTCAAAGTAAACTCGCCACCAATCGTACCGCTCATCTTACCGACCTTGCTAAAAACAGTATGCTCCGACACCTCTTCTAGCCGAGCCGATGGGTAGGCTGCTGCAATTGCCTGGCGAACTACCTCGGTGAGCACTGTAGGTACAACAGCATAATAGAACACCAAGCCATCGCGAGCCACTATTTCAAACGACAAATGCCTCTGTCCATAAATCTTACTCTTAAAACCTTTAGTGGCAGTACTGGATATAATATTGTACATAACCTGAGCTTGCGACAATACTTCTTCCGTCAAATCTCGTTTATCACGCCCGTCGCTAACAATATCATCGCTAGCTGGCGGTAGATGAATTAATATCGGCACCATCTTAAGCCCGCGCTCATAGTTCTTCGCCTCACGAAGAGTATTACGATAGACCATAAACACAACAAAAGACCCTAGCCCGATCACCAAAGCTATTGCAAACAATGTTACAAGAGTGCCTATCCCGCCGCCAGACACTACCTAATCCTCTACTTTCCCTATTTCGCGCCCGTAGCGTTTCCTTATATACTCTATCTGAAGTTTGCCGATCTCAACCTCGCGACGATACGGGTCGTCTTTGGTCTCTGCGATAATTTTCTTAGCTTTATCAACCCACTCCTTTTCAATAAGGTCATCATCATTGGCTATCAGCGCTGCGGTGTCATCAGATGTCGCAGACTGAGCAGCGCCAGGATCCACGGTTGGCTGAACTATAGGGATTGGCTGAGGTAGCACTATTTGAGGAGTCGCGTTAGCAACAGCCTCTGCAGAAGCAGCATTCATTACTTCTCTAGAAGTATTCTGCTTCTCAAGATTACCGCCATCTATGCCAAAAGTAGGTGTCTCGTAACTATTCTGCGGCAGCACCTCTCTCTGCACAGGAACTTGTTCTCTTATACCCGGTTCCATATTAAGTAAATTATACCATATGCGTTTACAATTTTTCTAGGCCTCAATCCTCACTTCACACGCTTCTGATGCCGAACATACAAAAGAGCCAACAATATAAAGAGCGTAATTAATACATATGTACCTGCTTGAATTTGTCCTATTGATTGCACAGCAACAATCACAGTCGGCGCTAACGCTAACACTGCACCATACATTAAGGTATACATGTCATCAGCACTCCGCTTAGACGGCTCAGATTTATGCTTACTCACAATCTTGTTTATAAATAGAAGCAAGAGAGTCAATGTGCAAGTAAGAAAAATATATATTAATACAAACACAACGACTACAATAGCCGGACCAACTTTAGACGGCGCGGTCGTCTGCGTTATCGCTAGCAACACCACTAACGACAAAAACATCAAAAATGCAATTAAGCGTTTATACATGATTTAAATAATAACACCTAGGAGGCAAAAGCAGCGTCGCAATATAACGAAGCACCTTTGTAAACAACTATTAGGGTCGCTGCAACAACTGCTTTTTGCCCGATTGACCGCTCGCACTTAGCGAGCAAAAGACTTGCGATCGCGCAGACCTACATCACACACCTGATGGTCACTGACATCGCAATCTCAAGGATTAATCAGGTGTGTAATGCGCGCACATATCGCGCGCTCAACGCCTCAGCTTAATAGGCGGAGCTTAGGTGGAACCATAGTATTAGTTATTTGGCGCCACCTAGTTTCCGTCGATTATTATTTTATTGTGGAGGCTTATTTGGTTGGTATTGCTTTGCTTTTTTTGTTTTTCTAAAAGCTTACTCACACTATAGCAAATCAATGATAAAAAGTCAACGTCTATCGTAATATAAACATTGTTATTTATACTACAACTTACTATTTTATTATAAGTACCTCTGTTATTATTGTAATGTTGCGTTTTTATCTACAGTGTAATAATTACAATGATAGCTATTTTATCAAGCTATTATTAATTATTTATTACAACAAATAGACTTTAGATCGTATCGAATTTAAAAAATACAACACTACATCAGGCTCTACACTGTGAATTCAACTTATAACAAACAGCTAACTACGATACATTTATACAAACTATTTTTCATTAAAATTCATTGCACTATTTGTATTCAAAGATCCTTTATATAATTAACGTTTATATAAAACCAAGCAAAATCTTCAGTACATTTTATGACATCCGAAATGCGACAACTATACATACACAGCATGGCAAAAATTATATTAATATCATAAAAAGTCGGTATTCACGCAATGAAAAAGTCTACTATATAATCTGTCCTGCATCGTACTGTATGTACAGCAAAACTATCCAGCAACGAACCAGAATCAGAAACAACCCAGCATGTCGATCTATGTACATGCAAGCAACAATATACTTTAGCTGCAAAAACAAAAATTCAACAACTTAATTCATAATTTTTTTCATAGACACAATACAACTTACGCACAGATACGTAATACCTACTGGGCTAATAGCGCCAATGATCTATATCTAGCCGTCAAACTTCGTCCGCCAAAAAACAGTCACCGCCAGTTTCAGTATCGCCTTCCAGAACTTGTCTATGAAGCCGGAAGAGCTTGGCCTGAGCCTCCTTAGCCAATCGCTAACATTTGGGCGCGATAAGCCTAGAATTATTTTGCCGACACCACATTTATGCTGCCAGCACCAGATTAAGGCATAGATTTCCTCGCCTCCACATTCCTTACACGTTAGACCTCCCTGCACCATACGATAAAATTTCTGGTAATAATTCTGTTAAGCTATTCACCAGAAACAGCCCTCTCTACATTCAGTCGTTAGTTGCTAACCGATATTTACAGAATTACAAATCAACATATCTAGCGTATCGTTTCAAGGCATAAAACACATTTATTTGCTCTAATTATCCCGTTATCTAGTGTGGTATTTTTTACCTAGCAATCTTGCTAAAAAACATTGACACAAGCAGATTTTCACATTACTATAGAGATAGTTCCTGAATAAAAAAATTATACAGGAACCAGAAATAAACACTTCAGAAAACTCCACAACCATTAGAATGACTACTACTCGCAGGTAGTCATTCTTTTTTATCGCATAAATCAAAAAGAGCCCGAAAGGCTCTACAACAAACGATGTGGTGGAGCTGCCGGGTACTGCCCCCGGGTCCGCAGAGTAACCTGTTGTTTGTCTACGCACATAGTCTAACTCGTTAAATAATCGCTTATCCGCTCAAAGCTAGACAAACATACGAACTAGCGATCTGCTTAAAATCTTAATTAATGATATAGCAGAAATATCAATTAACCGATCTTGCTAAATATGACACACCTAGCCTATAGCAAGAGTCTAGGCGGATGCGGCTGCCAGTAATATTACGCAGCTAGCGCAAAGGCTGTCTGCTGTGGCATCAATGATGCAACAAACGCCTTCGCTTTGTTTGCAAATTTTGCAACTATTAGTTCTGATAACGTCAGAAGTCGGTACGCAAAACAACCTGTTAAATTCTCTACGTCGAACGCTATATCAGCCCCACGTTATTCTTGACATTATATCACTTATTTACATCATCCGTATAGTATGATTAACTTTTAACTATATGGTCATGGCATCAACCGCTAAAATCCTTACGGTTTCACCCGTTGGATACGATGGCAGTATCGTAGAAGTAGAAAGTGACATATCAAATGGGCTGCCTAGTATACGCATAGTTGGTCTCGGTAATAAATCAATCGACGAATCTAAAGAACGAGTCCGCAGCGCCATCGTCAATTCTAGCCTAGAATACCCAACTAAACGTATCACCATCAACCTTGCGCCTGCCGAAATTCCAAAAGAAGGTACACATTATGACCTACCTATCGCCTTGTCTATCTTGTTATCAGCCGGACAACTCCGCGAACAGGATGTTGCAGATTCTATATTCGCTGGCGAGCTAGCGCTCAACGGAGACATCCGCCCCACTAGCGGCGCTATCAATATCGCCGAAACCGCAAAAAAATCTGGTATTAATACTATATACTTACCTTCTAATAACGCTAATCAAGCGTCTCTCGTAGGCGGCATAAATATCATACCTGTAGATAATATCAAGCAGCTTTACCTGCACTTAAAGAAAGAAAAACCCATCACCAAGGATGCTGTTTGTCCGCACATTTATTCAGAAGAAAGCGAGCCCAACAAACAAACCCTGCTCGATGAAGTTGCCGGTCAAGAACAAGCAAAACGCGCCCTCATAATCGCAGCGGCAGGACATCATAATATATTGCTATCCGGACCTCCAGGAGCCGGAAAATCAATGCTAGCAAAAACCCTACCCAACCTACTACCTCCGCTCTCGCCTGAAGAAATGTTAGCGGCTACAAAAATATACAGCATAGAGGGTTCCTCGACAGAATCTATTATCCGTCAGCGTCCGTTTCGTTCCCCGCACCACACAGCCAGCCAGACATCGCTTATCGGCGGCGGATCAAGCCCGAAACCTGGCGAGATTAGCCTAGCGCACCTAGGAGTACTTTACTTAGATGAAATACCTGAGTTTTCGCATTCTTCTATTGAAGCCCTGAGACAACCCCTAGAAGACAAGAAAGTTACTATTACCAGATCGCGCATGCGTGCCACCTACCCCGCTAACTTTATGCTGGTTGCTACCATGAACCCTTGTCCTTGCGGATATTTTGGCGACCAAACCAAAGAATGCTCATGCACTCCAGCGCAAATAGCTAATTATCAACGCAAGCTATCGGGTCCGCTTATGGATAGAATTGATTTAGTCGTACACGTCTCACGCGTACCGAACAGTACATTGTCTTCATATAATTCGTTGTCTTGTAAACAACACAAAACTGCAGCAAACTTGATTAAGAATGCCCTCAATATCCAATCAATAAGATACAATTGTAGCGATAAATACAACAGCAATTTAACAAATAGAGAAATAAATATATTTGCTAAACTTGATGAGAAATCAAAAAATATGTTGTCACAGGCTTCGGATAAACTGAGCTTGAGCCCACGCAGCTATTTCAAAATCATCCGTGTCGCCCGCACTATTGCAGATCTAGACAATAGCGCCAAAATACAAGCTGCACATATCGCAGAAGCTCTCCAATATCGATAACGAGCTTGATTTATTATCGGTAATTTGTTACCATGTACAGCGAGTATAGACTCAGTAAAACAACTGTTCTAAAGGAGAACTACGATTAATAATTCAACTCGCATAAATAACGCTATCCGCAGCAATGAGCTTCGTGTGATCGGGGCTGATGGTAAGCAGCTTGGCGTTATGTCTTTAAGAGAAGCTCTAGATATTGCACAAAAAGCAGGCGTTGATTTAGTAGAAATATCGCCTAAAGCTAACCCTCCTGTAGCTAAGATTGTTGATTGGGGAAAATATCAATATCAGAAGATGAAGGAGCAGCAAAAAGCACGGCGCAATAATAAAGCCAACGAGCTAAAGCAAATGCGATTTGGTTTGAAAATCGGTAGTAACGATCTAGAGATCAAGCTGCGCAAAATACGCGCTTTCTTGTCGGACGGACATAAAGTAAAAATCCTTATTTTCTTCCGCGGTCGAGAAATAGCCCATAAAAATTTAGGTTATGACTTGATAGACAAGATGATGGAACAGCTAAAAGACGAAGCTACGCTCGAGCAAAAACCAACGATGGCCGGGAGAAATCTCAGCATAGTAATAAGGAGTAAATAATGCCAAAAATGAAGACCCACAAGGGCACTGCTAAGCGCATAAAGCTAACCAGTACCGGCAAACTTACCCGTCGCCGCGCATTCGGGAACCACATGCTGTCCAAGAAAAGCAAGTCGCGCAAGCGAAATATTAATACCAGCGCTATTATTAAAGGCGGCATAGCAAAAAACGTTAAGCGAGCATTGGGAGTCTAATATATGCGAGTCAAACGAGGAGTCGCCGCTTCGGCGAAACATAAGAAGACCTTAAAATTAGCCAAGGGAATGCAGCATAACCGCACCCGAAGCTTTCGCTTAGCTAAGCAAGCCGTAATTCGCGCCTTGCAGTACGCATATCGCGACCGCCGCAACAAAAAGCGCGATCTGCGCAGCCTGTGGATTACTCGTATCAATGCAGCTGCCCGCCAAAATGGCACAACCTACGGTAAATTGATAGCAGGTCTTCGCGCGACCAACATTGAAATCAACCGTAAGGTCCTCGCTGACTTAGCTGTCAACGAGCCGGAAGCTTTTTCTGAGATCGTCAAAGAAGCAACAAAGCAATAAAAATTCTTCTTCTACTTAGAGCTTAAGCCTAATAAAAGACCGCGAGATCAACTAGCGGTCTTTTATTAGGCTATCTATAAGCCGGGTTCTGTTATCGGTAATCATCTATCTAGGCTGCACATTGCTGCACAGCTCAAGCGGATGTTAGTATTATCAAGCGAACAACTTATGTGATAATACACCTTGCAGCTGGCAGGGTTTACCCTCCTTCTATGTCACCATAGTCGGCTACGGTCTCTTACACCGCTCTTTTCACCCTTACTATCAGTCATCGTGCATTAAGCAGATTTGAGATAGCGGTATCGTTTCTGTGGCACTTTCCCTAGAGTTACCTCTGGTCGCCGTTAGCGACTGCCATGTCCTACGCTGCCCGGACTTTCCTCTTGTTCTGTAAAGAACCAGCGATTACCCGATAGCCTAGCGTAATTATATCACAAAAAGCCTCCAGGCTAGCGACTGATATTCCCCGCTTATTGCAAGGTGGGTTCTCTCACAATATTCCCACGAGAATACTGCTGTTGAGATCCCTATCAATGATTTGTTAGGAAAATCATATACGCTGGCGCCTAAGAGGCTAATTATATTGTACCACGACTACCCGCCAAAAACGATAGAGAATCCTTTTAGTATGTTTACTATTATAAAGCTCATATAAGTAACTATTAACGAACCGCCAACCATAACTATGGCAAAGATTAATAAAACACCACATCTCTCTATAGTATCGAAAATGCTCCTCACAAAGTCGGGGGCAAGCGCATACAGTACTCGCGATCCATCCAATGGTGGTATCGGAATTATATTGAAAGCAAAAAACCCCAAATTCACCATTGTAAAAGCCGTTAATACAGAGTTCAACAAAGAACCCGCCTCGGACTTAGAGACTACAAGTATTGCGTACGTTACAAACGCTAAAAAGAAGTTCACTAACGGACCGCTTATAGCTACCAATGCCACTCCAATCTCGCCATGCTTTATATTGCTTGGATTAAAAGGTACTGGTTTTGCACCACCAAAGATTGGCACGCTAGCTCCAGTTGTCATGTTTGTAATAATTATTATCATCGGCAGTAATATAGTCATATACGGATCTATATGTTTTATCGGATTCAAAGTTAATCTGCCAAAATCATACGCAGTTCGATCACCCAAGCTATTTGCCACCAAGCCGTGAGCTAATTCATGCAACGTCATCGACACAAATATCACCATCAAAACAATAATTATATACAGAACATCCATCTAATTTATCATTGTACCAGCTCTTGACGAAGAATCAAAACCAGAGTATACTAGGACAGATTGATAATAACCGTAATTAAGAAGTGGAATCTACAATGGCAGCACAATGTGAGCTGACTGGCAAAGGCAAGCAGTTCGGAAACAAAGTAAGTTTCTCTCTGCAGCGCAACAAGCGAGTGTTCAAACCCAACCTTCAAAGAAAGACTTTCGTTGTTAATGGTAAAAAAATCACCATGGTACTTTCAACGAAGGCTATACGCACACTCAAGAAAAAAGGTATCATAGCTTCAGCCTAAGCCACAAAGTAAAATCCCCCTACAACAGGGGGATTTTATTATTTAACCTTAGACTATATTATCTCGTTCGCGACAATATATATGTCGTTAATACCGTTGGTAGCGAGGAGTCATTCTTTACTTTTAGTTTAGATACATTTTCGACAGGCGCACCCATTTCTTTAACAAAAACTTCGGCTGAATCCTGTGGCACTTCATAAGATATACCGCTATCAGCATAATGTATCGGCACGACAACCTTCGGGCTAATAGCACGAACCAGAGCCACAGCGCTCGTGGCATCAAGCGTATAGCCAGATCCACCGACTGGAACTATTAGGATGTCTATCACTCCAAGATTTTCTAATTGATCATCGTTTAATTTTGGTTCGATGTTACCAATAACACCTATAGCAACATTACCGCATTCTACCCGATAAATTGTATCTAGTTTTTCATTGCTGCCGCTATCAAGATGTCGAACAGCAGCAATTCCTTTTATAACAAAATCTCCTATTTCGTATTCGCCAGGACCATTAACTACGAGCTTTGCGCCATCTGCCTTAACAGCGAAGCGATCCTCGGTAGCAAGTTCAACGCAACCGGTAGTTTTGGCATCTTTTAGTCCGATCAACGACAATTTCGGATCTGTAATAATAGTAGTCTTTTTACCCGAAAGTACAATCGTGTTTCCGCCTTTGTATTCTATGTCAAACACTCTTTTTTCCTCCTTCATTTCTATCGCTGCAGAATATTTTCACTATCTACTACAACTTCGTGTCTGCTTGATAATATATCATTAATGAACCTATCATGCACGCTCAAGCGATAATAGAATTCGTCGTACAGCATTCTACTAAACGTTAGCTGCCTACCGACTTTTATTTCTATTCCATTTACTACATCCGCTACACATTTAGATTCGACATTACCGACGATCAATAAATCAACCTTGCTCGCTGAACCGCGAACCAATACACCTGCTGCTATCACAATTTTTGCTTTAGGCAAAGCCGCCAGAGCAATTCGCCAATCGTCTGTCTCGCTACTAGCAGACTGTTTTGAAAATCTTTTTGGTTTTTGCTTACTAACATCATTATTAGTAAAAATCTCTTTGAGCGGTTTGTAGTGAATGTAAGAGCGGTTAATCTCGTAATATAGTTTATTATCGTTTGTATTACTCAGCAGCACACCAGCATCAAGCATATTAGATAGCTCTCTGCGCACAGAATTTATCTGTTCGCCAATCAACCGCGTAATCTCGCGGACATAAAACGACTTTCCAGGATTGTTAAGAAAGAGATGCAGAAGTTTTACCCTCGTTTTTGAACCAAATAATGCGTCAATCATACCGTAAACCCTTTATTATAAGAGTATCATATCTAAGAGCTCTTATCTAGATTGTTCACGATGTAGGTCCATGCTTCATCAATGCTAAACCATTTAATATCCTTATTCCGCCTCAGCCAAGTAAGCTGGCGTTTAGCCAACCGCCAATCTAGTACACAAAGTTTTCGCTCAAGTTCAGTCTCGTTAATTGTGCCATCTATATATTGTTTGACAAGCGGATAGACATTCCCAGTCATTGCCTCGTTGTACCAGCCCCACTTCTCTGCCGCGCGCATAGCTTCATTTATTGTTGTATTACTTACAATATTTTTTGCCCGCTCTTCAATTCTGCTTCTTAGAATGTCTCTGTCTGTCGCTATACCTACTAGTATAGTATTGCTAATTATTTTATCATTTTTGAGAGGTTCTTCCCCTTTGCGTAGAATAGCGCTAACAATGTGTCGCTTGTTTTTTATATTTTTCGGCAATTTAATGTTGTTTTTTTCGCAATGATATATAAGCTGTTCTAACGATTTATTCTCAAGTTTACGCCGTTCATCAAGATTGTTTGAATATGCCGTAAACTTAAAATCGTACAGTACGCTATCGATATACAAACCAGTACCGCCAGCCATAATCGGCAGATGCCCGCGTGAACGAATTTCGCTAATCCTTCGCTGAGCATACACCTTAAAATTCGCTGCCGTAAACCTCTCTCCTGGGTCGACTATGTCAATACCCCAATGCGCTATCCCCTGTTGTTCTTCAGACGTTGGTTTAGCTGTACCGATATCGAGTCCGCGATAAATTGCTCGCGAGTCAGCCGAGATGACCTCACCGTTAAATTTTTTAGCGATCCGAATCGCTAGCTCAGTTTTGCCGCTAGCAGTCGGACCAGCAATAACGACTAGCGGCAAATCTGTTACGTCAGCTGCTGCTAGCAATTTATTATCGCGCTCAACAGCGGCAGCTAATTTTTTCATTATTGGATGCTCTGAATGTATTCAGCTAGTTGATCAATAGAAACCTGCTCCTCGCCCGCGCGAGTACGAACGCTAACGACACGTGCAGCCTTATCCTTTGGACCAACTATAATTTGTACTGGAATTTTTACAACAGTCGCCTCACGGATTTTTTTGCCTAACGACTCATTACGCGTATCTGCTGTGAATCTTACTTCGTTGTATTTTATAGGACGCATCAATACCTCTGTTTTTAGCACTGATGTAATTTCATCAACATAGTCATTTACTGTATCATTGACTGTAAGAATACGAACCTGTTCAGGTGCAATCCAGAATGGAAACCAGCCAGCCGTATGCTCAATAAATACGCTCAAAAAGCGTTCAATTGAACCAAGCAATGCACTGTGAATCATTACTGGACGTTCCGAATCGCCAGACTCATTTATGTATTCAAGGCCAAAACGTTCAGGCTGGACAAAGTCTAACTGCACTGTCGCAACCTGATGTTCTCGTCCAATCGCATCGGTCGCCATGAAGTCTATTTTTGGCCCATAGAAAGCTGCTTCACCTTCCTGCTCAAAATAGTCAAGACCTTTAGCGACGACTGCAGCTTTGAGTTGCGATTGGGCTGATTGCCACAATTCTAACTCGCCCAAATAGCCTTCGCCATCGTCGCGGTAACTTAATCGCACGCGTAATTTCATGCCAACAATATCGTACAATTCTTGCGCGCAAGCTAGTAAATTATTAATTTCTTGTTCAATTTGGTCAGGCCGGCAAAAGACGTGGCTATCGTCCTGAGTTAACGAACGCACGCGGCTCAAACCGCCTAATTCACCAGTCTTCTCGTCGCGGTAGTCGGTCGTTGTTTCTAAATAACGTATCGGCATCTCGCGATAACTGCGCGGCTGCGAGGCAAAAATTTGAGTATGATGCGGACAGTTCATCGGCTTGAGCGCCATCTTGTCGCTAGTCTCTTGGCTAGTTACCAAAAAAAGTTCGTCGCCAAATTTTGCCCAATGTCCTGATGCTTCGTATAAATCCTTCTTGGTGATATGCGGTGTCCAAACTTTCGTAAAACCGTATTTTTGGCGCAGTTCGTTCGATAACTGCGCTGCCTTTTCGCGCAGAACCGTACCGCGCGGTGTAAATAACGGCAAACCGATACCAACAAGCGGCGACATAGTATAAAGATCGAGTTCTTTGCCGAGCTTACGATGGTCGCGCTTCTTTGCCTCTTCTAGCATATCCAAGTAACCGTCCAGTTCAGCTTGAGTCGCAAAAGCGACACCGTACAAACGCTGCATCTGCGGGTTGTTCTCATTACCGCGCCAATACGCACCAGCAACACGCATTAACTTGAAAGCTCCAACCTTGCCGGTGCTTCCAACGTGACCGCCACGACATAAGTCAGTATAATCACCCTGCGAATACAACGATACAGTGTCAACCTTGCTTTCATCATCGCTGGCAGAACCAAGCTTCTGGCCCGCTAGGTCTTTCGCTATTGTCGTACCTGACCGTTTCAAGTCGTTAAGCAATTCAATTTTGTAAGGCTGATTGTTTTCTTTCGCCCAAGTTATCGCCTCATCAACCGGCACATCTTGACGCGTAAATGGCAGATCGCGTGCAATAATACTTCGCATTTCTTTCTCGATTCGGCTAAAATCATCCTCCGATATCTTTATATCACCAAGATCAATATCGTAGTAAAAACCATTATCAATAGCCGGCCCAACACCGAATTTAGCCTGCGGCCATAAATGCTGCACCGCCTGCGCCATAATATGCGCCAAACTGTGCCGCATTGATTGTAATTGCTGTTCGTTCATAATGAACCTCCTTTTTAGAAAATATAAAAGCACGCAAGCGTTTTTACGCGCGTGCCTCGGTCCCAAAAACGGGAGGTTCCACCTTGGCTATTACTCTTGCTCCGACTTTTTACGTGCGCCGCAACCGCCAACACGAGACTCAAGAGGTGGTTAGACTCCGTCAACATCTACTTAGTATATTACTGGCTATTCTGTAATATTGCAATACGTATTGATTTCTGCTACCATTAAGTGCAGCTGGGCGATTAGCTCATTTGGCTAGAGCGCTTCATTGACGTTGAAGAGGTGAGAGGTTCGAATCCTCTATTGCCCACCAGAGCAATCATGTAACTTGCCGTAATTTAGACGGCAAGTTTTTTATTTTGCATAATATTTTATGCACAAATACTAAAAGTTTTCCACGTCGTTATTCGATGTCTAATCAACATTTCTATGCGTCTGGTGATATATTTTCGTAGATTATCGAATTTGACAAAAAATAATACTTATGCTAATATAAAAGCATGGCTAAACAACATACCAAAACAAAATCTACAACATATAAAAAGCAATCTCGGCTAAGCCGCTATACCATTTACTACGAGCTCAAATAATACAACAAGCCGAACTGCTTCGCTTGGTATTGTAATCACGTAAAGTAATTCAGTGTCTTGCGATCAGTGTTGGTAGTCTCAGCTAAAAGACTTTACGTCTAGCTTTCTTGAGGGCGTCCTTCTTGGCCTTTGTTTTAGCACGCGACGACAACGTTGCCTTGTCGGTTACATCAAATTTCTCAAGATATTTACCTAACAACAAATGCGTCTGCGCTGCCATTGATGCTGCAGAGCTATAACAGATTGATGTAACAGGCATCAGAAACCATTGCAAAACCATAAAAACGGTTCGCGAACGCTTATAGCGTTCTGGACGAGGAGGCAGCATCTTCAGCATCAGTAGAATCGTAATAAATATTCCGATAACTGCTACCTGTTGAATATGACTAACTATTAGCGGCAGAGCATGCGCAGAAATATTTCTGGAAGCTTCGGGATTGGTTAATAATGGCACCCACGCGCCAAAAGCAACCAATATTGACATCGTAGCTAAGCTAACATGATTATCAATTAGTCGTATGAATCTTGCCAATGTTTCCCAAAAAGGAGCTGTTCGCTGGCGCGTAAATAATCTGACTGCTACATATGGTATATCCGAAGCACCATACCCCCAGCGCCGCAACTGTTTAAACTGACTGATAAGCGTTGCTTTAAATGTGTCTGATAACACGGCATCTTGATATACAGGAACATGGATTGGCATAACACTATAGTCGCCTTTAAAGTAAAAATAACTGCGCCAATACTGATGCCCATCCTCAACAATACTGCGCTTACTCCAGAAATCCATACTCACAAGCGCCGAAAGCGGCTGGCTATGAGCTGCAAAATTACGCAAAGCATGCGGCCGCATACTACCAATAATAGTCCAAAACGAATTGCCCGTTGCTAGCACCCGCATTGGCGCTGGTGCATCCCAAATATTACCGAAATACAAGGCCACCGGCTGATATGATAGTCTTTCGCGGTTAGGGGTAACAGCATATTTATACGCCACATAATCAAAATAGGTTGAGTAAGGCCGATTATCGCTATCAAGGGTTGTAACGATTACTTGGTTATATTCAATCTTTTTATTGTCGCACCACTGCTTGAGATCATAGCCTGCATACGTAATATTTGGACCCTTACCCGGTATCTCGTCCGGCAAATCTTTAGGGTGTTGAATGATCCGAAAGTCGCAAAATACGCCAACATATTCATCACGAAGACGCCTGGCAGTCTCTGCCATCTGCTCGCCGCCGCGTTCTTCGTAGGCCAAATATACAATCAACCTCTCGTTCGGATATGTTGTATTATTTACTGACTCTACCGTCGGCTTCAATACTTCGTAAGACTCATTATAAGCAGCAATTAGTACTGCATGATAAATATCTCTGGGATCTATGATCTGCAACTCGCCTTTTTCGATAGACAGAATAGTTTGCTGATGCACATCAGCTTCAAAATCTTTTTTATTAATTTTAATCTCGGGCGACTTGCCCGCGGCAGCCTGCGATAGATCATCAAGTCGAGCACTCCAATCAATCTTCTCGGCCCGAACAAGTTGCCGGTGGCCCAGCAAAGTCCTATAAGAAATGCCTATAGCCTTAACAAACGTAGTTAACACCAATAACAATAAGTAAATAGCTGCCAGAAAAGGACTAAGTACTGATAAAACTACTAACAAAATTAACATGCCATAGCTTATTAACGCTGGCAGCATCTCAAAAAAACGATAAAGCTTCGACCTTTTGCCAAGAGGAATTTCTAAGTCTGGACAACTCATGCCGCCCGTCCTAAAGATAGGACGCCAAAAGCGTACATAGCAGCAATCAGCATAATGATAAACGCACACCATCCAATTGCCTTAGCAGTTGTTGTTTTTTCCAATAGATAAAACTTTATCATTAGCGCACTGTGGATGATAGTTACTAACGTGAAAAATCCAGAAAATAATAATAAATACTGCCAGTGATCTTTGTAAAAATGTACTTGCCCGAAAGCAGTATAACGCGAATAAACCGTAATCTCGCTGGGCGTAATCTGCATAGACACGGCAATTGAACAAACTATATCTAAGATTAGCATCGCCACGAGAAAAAGAACAAGAGTCCTATTCTTGAGAATACCTAATAACGACTTAATGATTTCGCTTTTCATAACTTATAAACTATGGAGCCGTCTGCCGGGATTGAACCGGCGACCTGCGCGTTACGAATGCGCCGCTCTACCAACTGAGCTAAGACGGCAATACGTCTATATTATAACAAAAGCCAAACAATCCTACCATAGAAAAAGCCCCACTTCGTGGGACGCTTTCTATGGCGCGCCCGACCGGATTTGAACCGGCGATCTCCTCCGTGACAGGGAGGCGTGATAGACCAGCTTCACTACGAGCGCAAACTATTCAGTGTGCATTATATATCATTACCTAGTTATGTGCAAGCGAAAAACGCCTACTGGTTAACTACCGCGCCGCCAGTTTGGCTGTTATCTGGAATGGTTATATATTCGCTAATCTTACCACTCTTTTTTAGCTGCTCAAATTGCGACTTAAAAGCCGTCAACGGTATATGAATATATTCAAAAGTTATCTTCTTGTCAGTTTTCGCAACAACTTTTACTATGTAGTAACCATCGTCATTAGTGCTCCTTGTAATACCAGATAAGCTGCCGACTGGAGTTTTCGAAATGTCCGAAACCCTAAGTCCATTAAATTTACTGCTAATATCAACTGATCCGCTATTGCCAGATGATAATTTGCCCTCGGTCGATTGTTTATTGATAGTTTCAACCGTTTTGGCAAAGCCACCATTAGACTTCAGTAAAGATAAGGCTTTATCAGCCTGATCTTTTGCAGTTGTATCCATAGCAAAGGCGACTTTATTTTTTAGCAGCCCGTTTTCGACAATTAGCCGATAGTCGTCAGCGCTCTCTCCATAAAGCATACGAATCGACGCATCATACGTTTCTTGCGACACGCGGCCGTTAATTGTTGTGCGTTCCTGGTCAATAAAATCGTTAACATCTTTTCGCGAAATACTAACATTATAGCGCTTAGCTAGTTTACGAGCGTAAGCTGCTTGTTGGGCTAGATTCATTGAACGATATTTAATGTCGTCAAGCTGAACATACCAGTCTTTAGAGTTGACCTTAACCTCACCATATTTATTTAAGTAATATTCAGAAGCTCGGTACTGCACCAAATAATCGCTATACCGGACTGGCTCGCCGTCAACACTGCCAACTGGCAACATTGCAATGCGAGAAATTCGATAAGCTATAGTACTAGTATTCTGCATCGGATACATTACCGCCCAGCAACCAACTAATAGCAGAATGATACTGGCCATCGAAATAAGTACTGTATTAATAATCAGCTTATGCTTGGTGTATTGAATCGGATATTTAAACCTGCGGCCGCCAGCTAAAATCTGTTCGCGATGCTCAGCGATAGTCTCATTAGTAATACGGCTCGCCGCTGGAGCTGGTTGTTTTTTACTTCGCTTCAACTTTATTTTCTTCATATATTTTCTGTCTCCTTAGTTCGGCTTCGTGAACTGCATCTTGCAACTCATTATATATCTTGCTAGGATGCTCGACTAGCCGAATAACCAGATCGCCAACGTAAGTACGCATGATGATAGTGCCAAACTTGAACACTTCGCCGCTAAACCCAGGTATATTATAACTTATACTTTGGACCTTATCTAGATTTATTTCTACAACATCCCGGCCAAAGAAGCCGCGCTGAGTAATCTGGCGAATGCGCTCGTTAGTCACCGCGTACACAGTATAAAACCACATCAAGAAGTGATAAATAAACAAGATTAAGCCAAGCACAAAGCCGCCAAAAAATATCCATAGCAAATCAAGATTAGTCTGCCAGATCAAGAACGGTATTGCACCGACAGTCATCGGAATTAGCAGCGAATAAAAACCCTTCCGCATAGCAATAATGTGCCGTCGAAAAACTAGCAATACTTTCTCGCCGTCGTGTAATCCTTCAAATTCTGCTGCCATAGTAATATCCTGGTACCCCGGACAGGAGTCGAACCTACAACCATTTCCTTAGGACGGAACTGCTCTATCCAATTGAGCTACCGGGGCCCTGGGATTAGTGTAACATCGCAAGCACTAGCGAGTAAAGCGCTCGCTAGTTCGATGATAACTATATAACTCATCATCGCTAAACCAATGCGATATTTCTTCTGCAGCTTCCTCGATGTTACCGCTAGCATGGATTAGATTAGGCACTCCCTTGCCTTCGCTATCAGCATACTGGAAGCTCATGTGCGAAAAATCACCGCGAATGGTACCAGGGGCAGCACTTTTTGGTTCTGTCGCACCGACAAGTTTGCGAACCAGATCAACCGCTTCAACGCCCTCAAGTACCATCGCGATAACCGGCCCCTGAACCATCATTTCTAACGTAACGTCAAACTTTTCTTTGCCGCGGCGAGTGATCATTTTGCCAATTTCTTCGTAGTGGCGGTAGTAGTGTTGCTTGTCGGGCGCAATCATTTTAGTAGCGACTATTTTCAGTCCAACCTGCTCGAAACGCGTCAAAATACGCCCGACTAAGCCCCGCTGCACCGAATCCGGCTTAAAGACAATTAGTGTTTTTTCTACATCACCCATCATTTATACCTCCTATTTATACAGTTGCTTTACCGCTATTATATCAGATATATCTAAGTTATTTACTATAAATATTTTGAATAACTTTTTTGTTCAATATATTGTTTATCTACCCTTAACGACGTACAATACTCTTATGGATATGTCAGAGTTGATTGAAGATTTCATGGAGTATCTCCAAATTGAACGCGGACGATCAATCAAGACTAGCGAGGCGTATCGCCACTATCTAGAGCGTTTTCTAGAATTCGCTGGGTTCGACTTAAAGGTTGATAACATCCGCCCAGAGCTAGTCAGAAAATATCGCTTATGGCTCAATCGCTATCAGACAGATCGCGGCGGCACTTTATCGCTTATTACTCAGAATTACCACCTCATTGCCCTGCGAGGTTTCCTGGATTACCTAAGTAAGCGCGATATCGAAAGTATGGCGCCAAACAAAATAGAATTGCCGAGAGTTCACCGCAAACAAGTCACTTTTTTGTACAGCGACGAGGTACAGCGTATGCTTGATGTAGTACCTAATGATGATAGTTTGCCAGCACTTCGCGATAGAGCCATTCTCGAACTTCTCTTTTCTAGCGGACTGCGCGTATCGGAACTTGTTGGACTTAATAAAGATCATGTCAATATGCAGCGCCGCGAGTTTACTGTCCGCGGTAAAGGACAAAAGGACCGCCCGGTTTTTATCAGCAAACGGGCAGCTGAACGCGTCCAGGATTACTTATCGGCGCGAACCGATTCTTTACAACCTCTGTTCCTGAGCTATAGCCGCAATAGCGGCACGACTAGCACTTCTGGTGATTATCGGCGGCTATCGCAGCGCAGCATTCAGCGAATTATCGAAAAATACACTAAGCTAGCTGGCATCACCAAACACGTCAGTCCGCACACTATGCGACATAGCTTTGCGACCGATTTGCTAATGAACGGCGCTGATATTAGAAGCGTACAAAGCATGCTCGGACACAGCAGTATCGCTACCACTCAAGTATATACCCATGTAACCGACCAGCATCTCAAAGACGTTTACGAGCAATTTCACACCGACACTGAATAAATTTTTTGTTCAATTATCTCTATTACTCTACGGTTTTACTGTTCTTCTGGAATAACTTTGCATGTTAATGCCGAAGGTACCCCTTGATTAGTTACCGAGAAGTCTTTACAAAGACTGCCTGTAATATCAACTGCATATTCAGGATAATTGATATTGCTAGACGAACTAATCCGGCTAGATACGCGACGATATACATCACCGGCTCGGCCAGTTGAATCGACTTTTGGCTGTACCCCGTCAAATTTAATTGTACCATCGCCGATATTATCAAACGATAACCTAATATCAGTGTCGTTATAAATACTGGTGATTCGCAAAAAAGCCATTGGATTGCCAGCAACAAGATTGCGCGGCAATGCGACATAGGCCGAACAAGCATATTGATGATTATCAAAAGCTTCCGCTGAACACGTAATTGGCGAGACGCCTGCTGTCGCGTTTGTAGCGCTACCAGCAGCACGAACCGATTGCGGCACCACCGCATTAAACGCAGTACTATCTAACAAATTTCTCGGCGCGCGAATACCAGACGGACGCAAGAAGGCAGTCGAGACAATTGAGCTATCAAAACTTTGTTGCCCGTTAACTGTCGTGCTCTCTGGAACAACCGCCTGAATACGCAATAGCGCTGGCGCATCGGCCGGCCATTCCACGCGTTTTGGTAAAGTGTCGCCGCCATCAGCAGACGATATTGTCGACACCTTATCATTTTTCATCATCCATTGAAGTCTAATCATAGAGGTATCTTTGTTGACGCGCAGCGGCACAACGCGCGAGCTGCCCTCCTTGAGACTATACACCACATCGCTTGTTTGCGAATCAATCAATACACAAGTATAAGCCTGTCCGCTAATGTACTGTAAGTTAGTACCACTCTTGATGGTGATAGCAGTATTACTTATGCTACTAATTATGCCAGCATCTTGTATTGTACTGCAACGTTTAGCAGCAATCGCCTTACAAGCAGCGCTAGCCGAGCCGCTGCGCTGGCAAGCCATAATCGCCCGCTTGCCATCCTCGACGCCCGCCACCGCGGATTCGTAGGCGGTGCGCGACAAGTTATTATTGGAAGCGCGCGATTCTTCTTGAACCATGATGCGAATAAAGCCAGTTGATACTACCATTAATAATATGGCTGTAAACATTACAACAATAATTGAAACTAGGCCGGATTGCTTGGAATGCGTCATGATGCCCTCTCTGTAATTATAGTTTCCGCGAACTGATTAATCGCACAAAAAGTATAGTTATTGGTTTCTTCAGACTGCTCCAAGCACTGCGCATCGCTAGAATTAATTATACCGTTACGATAAGTGTCCTCTTCATAAGTACCAAGCGTATAACCAATCGTATAACCAGCCCGGCTATTACTATCGACGAATAGATCGGTCAAGGAAATATTGTGAATCGCTAACCCAGTATCTTTATCGCCCAACACTTCTACGGCATTCATCGGGGCGCCCTTGGTGATTACCGTTGGATATCGCCCTCGTATTGCTTTACATAGAGAGCCGTCCGGGTCAGCCACGCGGGCAAAAACGACTTTATTATGGTTAGGATCGTCATCATAAGCTACACCAGCACTAGCGTCCCTTGACCTCAAGTTCTCTGGCGTATTCCAAACATAAGTATACGAGCCAAAACACAATCGGCCCAAACCACCGGTACCACTATCGCTAGGAGCCACCTGAACGATGTCTCGGCCCTTTGCCGACAAACCATCACGCTTTATCATATCGCCAACCTCGCGGCCAGCAGAATTAATGGTTTTGATAGTAATACCCTTGTGGTACATATTCATCAGCTGTATTGTAGTCGTCGCTACCGCCACTAACAGCACCGCTACTCCAGTCATAGCTAAAAGTAATTCTACTAAAGTAAAACCCTGTGTCTGATTTGTATTCTTATTACTTGTCATATATCCTCGTCACCGTTCCTATGGTTAACGGCGCTGCCGCACCAACACTATCCCAGCAAGCATTCACATACACATCGTAAGCTTTAGCAGTATTTACGCCTGAGTTCTGCTCGGCTTGAACAATTTGGGCAAAAACACCGTATGTTTTAGCGTTAATTAAATCAACGTTAGCGTAAACCGAAGGTGGCGAATAGGTCGTGTTCAAAACGCGCACCGGTAGAACTGTATCATTCTTTTGATCAACCGACATAAAAAAGGCATTTGTGCCAGTGGCTAAATCAACACGGCCGCCAGGTGCAGGACAGCCATCTGAGCTGGCACTCACAACATCAAGTGGATTATTGACCAAAAATTTGCTACTAGTTAGCTCCGCCCACTGCGCAGGATTAGTATCTTTAACATACCTAATGAGGGACACTTGAGCGTCAAGTTGCTGGCGGACAAGCGTAATTTCAAGCGAACGCTGGGCAATCTGCGTACCGCGATTCATAACTATGTAAGTTCCTACGGTCAACAAGCTGAATACCACAAAACTAAACATTACCTCGATAATGGTGTCACCGCGACTATAACGCATCTAGCAGCCCTCCCCGACAACTTGTACTGAGCTCTCTAATGCTGCATCGCGGTCAATCCGCACACCTAACCGCGCGCCAGTTAGCCAGCCGCTAGGGTCAACGCAAAGCCTCGCCTGATTTAACCCGCCTGCCGTTATCGTGTCGCTAACGCTTGTCTTGTTAGAAAAGTACGTGTGGATAACACCACTGACTGGCGACCGTACGATGGCAATCGAGATTATTCGATCAGTTTTACTCTCATCAATTCGAGTATCCCAGCCGAGCGCATAATTATCAACAGAGTGGCCAGTATTTGATGTGGTTAACAGCGCCGACTTAGTAGCCGACAACGCGTTCCTATCGGCTGCCCTCTGCAAAAAATCGTAATTGCCTTGCGATAATAAAGCTTTGTTCATTTGGTCTTCGTTTTCTGTCGCTATATACAGCGGCCGTGCTGTAAAATTAGCGCCATCAACCGACGATATAAAACGTCCAACAATCATGCACACGCGACTAGTACCTGCCAATACTGTACTGCTATCGCTAACGACTATCCGGTCTTTATCGGCATTAAGCCCGCATTCATTGTGATTTTCTGTGTCATTTTGAACATTCACGGTTTTGTCATATTGGCCTTGGATAAAATCGGCAAACGAGTCAACAGCATCACGATAACGCTGAGCGCCAATAGTACCGCCAACTGTCGCCAATATACCAGCAGCCAGCACCCCCGAAACAGCCAGGAACAACATTACCTCGATAATTGTGAAGCCCCCCGACAACTTATTCATATCACTATTTTAGCATAAGCATCATAACATTGATACTAGAAAAACGATGCAATCACTAGCCAGTCCATAATTCGCGCACCAACAAAAAACGAAATAAACGATCCTAAGGCCAACAATGGGCCAAAAGCAATCTCGCTATTAGCTTTGAGTTTCTTGCTAGCAAGTCCTGGAATCACCAAGACACAGCCAATTAAGTTAGCCAGAAACAGCCCAACAAAAGCCGTCTGCCACGAAGCCAATATCAACCCCAAGCCAACACCTAATTTCACGTCGCCTAGACCGATCCACTTACCTTTCGATATCAAGTAGAGCACGCCATAAACACCCGACATAATTATTAGCGCTATTGCCAAACCATATAATTTAACATCATTAACTATAAAATAACGCAACACCACAAAGACTAGCGAGACCAGGCCATACGAAACAGTAAGAAAGTCTGGCAGAATTCGCCATTTGATATCGTAAGCAACTAGCATAATTAGAAAGACTAACGATACACACCAAACTACAAACAATACCCACTGCAACCCCGCCAGGTGCCATGGCCAGGCCAAGAACGACACCATAAATGCCACCGCGAGAGATAATTCCATCAACGGCTCAAAGTAACCGATGCGCTTACCACAATATCGGCAACGGCCACGTGTCGATAGCCAGCTGATTAGCGGAATCAAATCGCATAAACCGAGTTGGTGCCCGCAGCTCAAGCAGCGCGAGCGGTCTTGCTGCTTCTTGCCCTTCAGGAGCGGCGATAATTTTTTGTATTCGGCCTTGCTGTAAGATTCGCCGGCCTTTTTGTCAGCAACAAGTTGGCGAGCTCGCAGCCGCCAGACTTGCGCTCCAGCAAAGCTGCCAAGCACCAGCCCGAATACGCCGCACACTATAGCAATTGAGATAACTATCATACGTCTAGTATAGCAAAAAGGTTACGCTTTTGCGCAACCTTTTCAAAAAACTGTAGATATCACAGATTTACGAGTCTAAACAATACGCAGCATGATTGCCAGCCTCTAAGCGCGTAAACGTAGCATACTGACGACGAGTACCTCTAATTAAATCCTGCTGCCCGTTAGGGTTTGATGTACCACACCTAGCTCCTAAAACTACAATGATTTGTGCATCGTTAACAGTTATCTGACCACTAAAGTCAGCGATGTTTATATTATCAATACTAGTATTTTCCGATACGCCATTAACGAACCTTCGAAGCACATCTTGGTTTACAGCGGTACCTCCGCGGTTGTTGCTCAAAGCACTATTATACGCAGCCGATACGATACTAACATCGCTCTTGCGAGCTGTATCGCGCTGGCTAGCTTGCAGTGCTGGCAACGCAATAAACACCATCAAGAAAATCAGTGCAGCAATCGCCAGCACCAAAACGACCTCGATGATTGTAAAACCACGGTCTTTAATCTGTTGTTTTGTCATAATTTAGTTCCACCTTTCCCTTTGAACTTATGCTCAACTGTACCCAGTATAACGTAGGTTTTTTCAGTTGTCTAGACCTATCGTACACTGCCGACTAGGCTGTAAATTGGGAATAATACCGCCCCAATCAACACGCCAGCGAATATAGCCAGAATTACCATCATAATCGGCTCAATCATTGTTGAAATCGCTTGAATTTCTTCGTCGAGTTCGTCCTCATAAGCTTGCGCTGTCTTGCCCATCATCTCGTCAATCCTACCCGATTGTTCGCCGATTTTGATCATCTGCGGCACCATCGGCAAAATATAATCCTCTGTCTGCAAAGCAGCCGAAAGTGCTTTACCGCTCTGTACCTTACCAGCAGCTCTAGTAATCTCTTCGGCTACAACAGCGTTATTAACACCCTCAGCGGCAATAGCCAGCATATCCAGCATCGGTACGCCAGTAACTAGCAAAGTCTGTCCCATACGCGTAAACCGCGCCATATAAAGACGGCGGAACATACCTTTGAATGGCGGCATATTAAGCTTCAGATTGTCCAGCAAACGCGAACCCGCTTCGGTACGAACATATTGCCGCGCAAAAAAGATCGCTAGCGCTAATAGAATTAAGGTTAACCACCAAAAATTAATCACAAAATTAGATATTCCGATTAAAATTGATGTCAAAACTGGCAAGGTCTTCTTCATATCAGAGTACAACTTGGCAACCTGCGGCACGATTGTTACCATCATAAATACGCCAACCGCAACCATCACCGCCAGAACAATACCAGGATACACCATAGCGCCGCGAATTTTGCTGACCATTGCTGCATCTTTTTCTTGCTGGTCGGCAATCCGCTTTAGTGCATCATCAAGAGTACCCGATGCTTCGCCAGCGGTAACTAGCGCAATGAAAATTTTGTTAAACACCTCCGGGTGTTTGCCAAAGGCCGAAGATAATGTCTTACCGCCTTCAACATCGGCAATGATTTCTTGGACTATCTCCTGCATTTTTTTGTTGGCAGTCTGTTCAAATACCGTATGCAGGCTTTGCGTCAACGGTAATCCAGCACCGATCAACGTTGCCAACTGGCGCGAGAAAATGATCTTATCCTTGCTAGAAATTCGGTTGGTAAAGCGCGCTAGCCAGCCGCCCTCGACTTCCTCCTTGATTGATAGCGGCATATAGCCCTGAGCAGTCAGCGCTTTAGCGGCTTCGCTCTCGGATTCAGCTTGAACCAGCGATTTGACAATGTTGCCCGTCGCTTTATCGCGTGCTTCGTAGGTAAACTTTTTCATTAATTATCCCCTGATTAACCTTTCAAATTCGGTCAAGTCAACAGCGAATTCCCGCGCGCTATCATAAGTAATCGTGCCGCTTTGGACCAACTGCACCAATGTGCGATCCATCGTCTGCATACCTTGGTCGGCACCAGTTTGGATAATCGCGTCAAGCTGATGAGTCTTACCTTCGCGAATAACGTTACGAACAGCCGGATTAGCAATCAAAATTTCAGCCGATACTACCCGACCGCCGCCGATCGCTGGTACTAACCGCTGCGAGCAAATTGCCATCAAAATATTACTGAGCTGCGCGCGGATTTGCGGCTGCTGATGCGGCGGGAAGACGTCAATCATACGGTCAATCGACTGCGCCGCCGAGTTGGTGTGCAACGTCGCAAACACTAAGTGTCCGGTCTCGGCAATGGTAATCGCCGCCGAGATCGTCTCGAGATCGCGCATCTCGCCGATCAACACCACGTCCGGGTCTTGGCGAAGACTAGAACGCAGCGCCGCCGAGAATGAATAGGTGTCATAATGAACTTCGCGCTGCACCACTACCGATTTTTTCGACTTGTGCGTAAACTCAATCGGGTCTTCGATAGTAATGATGTGCTGCGATTTTTCAGAGTTGATCTTATCAACCAGCGCTGCCAGAGTCGTCGATTTACCAGAGCCAGTCGGCCCAGTCACCAGCACCAAACCGCGCGGGTAATCGGCAAAATTCATCACTACCGGCGGCATACCGAGCTCGGTCACCGACTTGATCTCGTTTGGAATTAAGCGCAGCGCTGCTGCTAGGTTACCACGCTCATGGAAAGCATTAACCCGGAATCGTCCGAGCGTACCGAAAGCAAAGCTAAAGTCAAACTCTTTGTCCTTGAGGAGGATCTGCTGCTGATCTTCGTCGAGGATCGCAAATACTAGCGACTCGACTTGCGCTTCATCGAGAGCATCAAAACCAGCAATAGCTATCAATGTGCCGTCAATTCGCAGCATCGGCGGTAAACCAACTTGAATATGCAAGTCGCTAGCTCGGCGCTTGATGACTTCCTCTAGTAAAACTTCAATCCGTAATTCTTGTTCTGGCATTGTCCCCTCCTTTTATGCTGTGTCTGCCGACGTTACGCGGTTTACTTCTTCTAGTGTAGTAATTCCTTGCAAGGCTTTCAAGTAGCCGTCTTGACGCATTGTAATCATACCATCCTCGACTGCTTTGCGCTGGATCTCGTTGCTAGTGGCCCGGCGAACAATTAAGTCTTGGATACCTTCATTTACATCCATTACCTCGTACAGCCCAGCCCGACCACTATAGCCATGCGGCGTAGCTGGCGTATCGCGACCTTTGACCAGCACGTAGGCTCGTTGATTGGCTAATGGCAAGTCCTTGTAGCCCAAATCCTCGGACACGCGCGCTACGTCCTCTTTGGTCTTGGGCAATAAATGCCCCACCGTCTCGAGAATCATCTGCGTCTCAAGCGGGTTCGACCAGTAAGCATCGCGATGCGGCGACACGCGGCGGACTAGCCGCTGGCCAATTACTGTGTTGACCGTGCTAGCAATCAGGAACGGCTCAACATCCATATCAAGTAAGCGCGGCAACACTCCGGCCGCCGAATTGGTATGCAGTGTCGAGAACACCAGATGTCCCGTCAGTGCTGCTTGCACGCCAAGGTTAGCTGTCTCGCTATCGCGCATCTCGCCAACCATCACTACATCTGGATCTTGGCGCAAGATACTGCGCAGACCATTAGCAAACGTCAAACCAACATCATTATTAACCTGGATCTGATTGACACCGTCCATCTTATACTCAACCGGATCCTCAAGCGTCACAATGTTAATCGCGTCAGTTTTGATCTCTTTAATCAGCGCGTATAAGCTGGTCGATTTACCGCTACCAGTCGGGCCGCTTGTCAGAATCATACCGTTAGGGCGCTTGATGCCTTTACGAATCATTCGTAATGCTCTACCAACATAGCCCATTTGTTCGAGATCGAATGTGTTGCCAGTTTTGTCAAGCAGGCGAATCACTACCTGCTCACCCCAAACAACCGGACTAACAGCAATGCGCAGATCGACTTCCTTGCCAGCCACATTAACTGCGAATTGACCATCCTGCGGAATTCGATGTTCGTCAATTTTCAAATTGGATAAGATTTTGATGCGGCTAACTAGCGCCGGCTCAATGCTCTTCGGCAGCTGCATAACCTCGCGCAGTACACCATCGACGCGGCAACGTATTTTTAGCGATTTTTCGAGCGGTTCAATATGCACATCGCTAGCGCGGCTCTTGACCGCATACTCTAGGATAGTGCTCAATGCGCGGCTAATCGGCGAATCTTGGACAATAGTTTTGATATCGCTTGACGATTGAATAGCCTCGGCCTGAGTAGCCTGCGCCGCTTCGTCAACGGTCGACAAGTCGGTTTTATACTGGTCGAGAACATGACGGACACCCGCTTCCGATGCCATAAAGACCTTAAGCGGCCGCTGAATACGGTTAGCTAAATAATCCACCGCCTGGACGTTATTGGCATCAATCATCGCCACCGCCAGACGATTATTCACCTCGGCTAGCGGCACCGCCATGAAGCGCTCAGCAATATCGCTCGGCAGCAGCGATAGGATACTCTGGTCAATGATACTAGCCGTCAAATTAACATACGGCACACCCGAAACGTGAGCAATAGCATGAGTCAACAGCTCGTCGTCTATCTCGCCGATATCTTCCAAAACCGTCAACAACGGCTTGTTCGTTTTAGCCGACTGCTTAGTGGCTCTATCAATAACCCCGCGAGAAACTAAGCCCTCGTCAACCAAGAGCTTGATGAGCTTCTCCTGAATGTCATCGGTCATCAACGCCACTAGAAAGACTCCTACCTATTTTGATTCTGACTACGATCCAGGTTTTGGCTCTGGTTGGCTGCGGCATCGGGCGAATTAGGCGAACTAGATGAACCAATTATTGTTTCTACTGTCGGATTTATGGCATTAGAATTAAAAACTTCCGAGCTTGGCTCTTTGACATCACTGCTCATTTTCTCGATAGTGCTAACACTAGTACCAACCCGCGGCGCCTTAAGCGCAGGAATATTGTTACCAATAGTAAACGCTATTAGCATAGATAAACCGGCAATCAGTACAATCATCGCTATATCGCTCTTCTTCACGGCTTTATCCCCTTCTTGTTAAGTTGAACTGTTTTACCTGGCAAGTAATAAGCGTGTCCAGAAATTGACATCGTAAACTTAGAATCTGACGCTTCAATCGTCGATTCGTCAATATCAATCACGCGAATTGACTTCTCGAAATTACGCAAAACACTGCGCAGTACATCCGCATTGCTAGCTGATAATTCCATCGTAAAGGCTATCTGTTGAACACTTCTAGAATTATCGGCATTGTTGTCGCTTGACGGGCTGTTATTTTTGTTACTGTCAGAGGAATTTTCGTTCGAAGAAACTGTTTGGAAAGACTCAAGCTTAGCGCCAGGCACTCGGCCAACTAAATTCTGCACAGAGGCGCCAAGTGCTAGCGAGTTATCGTCAGCTGGCAAAGCGTCCAAGATAACACGCAGCGGGTCTTCCTTGTCATTAAGTTTTGCAGAGCCGAGCGCCGAATTGGTGTTTAACACGCGGATATTATCGCGCAAACCGTCATAAGTCTTAATATTACTATCGAGCGTCGATGTCGTTTGATTCTTTTCGGCTAGAACTTTCGTCTCAAAAACTATGCGCTGTACTAGAAAACCGCCAATAACCAGCGCAAAGCCAACCAAAACCGACGCGCCTGCCACCCAGCCGAACATTACGCGGCCGCTACGATCAATTTGCCGGCGCTTATTTAGCGAGGTGTCTTTCTTTGCTTCCGCCATTATTTATCCTCCTTTTTGTTTGAAGCCTTTGCCTCAAACAGCGAATCTGGCACATGCTTTTTTGAATCAGTCACGTCTACCGAGCCAGTCGGCGAAACGATTACTAAGCTTTTAACGCTGTTCGACAACAATTCTTCGGGATAAGAAAATGTCAGAGTAAACGTCAGTTTCTTCTCTCCGCCAGAATCTTCGGCATACGCCGTGTTGGTAATTCTCACAGAGCTAGATAGTGGTGTTTCTGCAGATTCCGAATCTTTAGTATATTTCAGCTTGGTATTGAGAATGGTTTTTTTGAGAGCGTCTACCGCATTAAAACCGCCAGCTGTTGAACCTTCTATGGTAATGGTCTTCTCTGAAGCATTATAACGCACTGTTGACATAGTCACGTTGTTTGGCGCCTGTGGATTAACCGCGCTCAAAGTATCAAAGATGCGTGAATTAACACCTCGATTGCTACTGATCATATCAATCTGAGTTAGCTGATTCTGAATAGTCAAAAGATCATTAATATCTGGTTTATCGCTAAGTTCTTTATATTTGCTTTTAATAGAGTTATCAGCCTGGCCACTAGCAAACTGCAGCGACCCCAAAGCAAGCCCCAGCACAATCACAGCACCTGCCGCAGCTGCAGCCACTAACATTGATACCGATATCACCGTATTACGAACCCGCTGAGCGTGCAAATATTCCCGCTTAACGTCTGGTATTAGGTTTACTTCAATCATGACAAGTTTCTCCGTTTCGCCAGGCCAACCGCCGTAGCAAACTCGTTAGCAATCGGCGCTAGTTGCTGCTGCATGCTCTGCGAGACATTTATATTTTGCCAAGGGCTAGTTGCAACCGCTGATATATTAATCTTGCCCGCCAAATACGAATCGATTTGCGGCACAGTCGCGCCGTATCCAGATAACAAAGCTTGAGAAACGGCCACATCTTCATACCTATTCTGGAAGAATTTAATCGATTTTGATAATTCAGAAGCAAAATTATCAAGCGTCATCTCGACAGCACGGAAGACTTGCCCTTCGAGGCGACTTTGATCTAGACCAAATTTCAGGATAAACTGGCGAGCCTGATCCTCTTGGACGCTCAGATTCTGAGCCACAGCCTTAACTAGCGAGTTCAGCCCAGTCGGAATCGTCCTGATTAACCGCGGCGTATCGCCGTAAGTCAAAGCGATATCTGTCGATAACTCGCCCATATCGACCAGCATATAAGCTGAATTGCTAGCAGTCGCTGGTACTAACGCTCGCACCATCGCTAACGGATCTGGCTCTTCAGCTATCACATTCAGGCCAAGCGATTCAATTAATTCCAGACGTTCTTCGCTATATTGCTTGGACACACTGGTGATTAATACTTCATTTTGGTTTTGCGACTTTAGCGAACCGCCTAGCAATGCCCAGTCAACTTTCGCCTCGTCACTGCTCATCGGAATATACTGATCAACTTGGTATTTCATAGTCGCCCGCAGTTCCGCTTCGCTCATCGCTGGTACGTCAATAACCGTAGTGAAGGTCTTACTCGACGGCAAGCCAATCGCCACATTTTTAGTACGGATACCAGACTGGCCTACTGCCGTCATCGTGGCCTCGCCGAGCCGGCGCCGTGCTTCTGGCGAGTCGCTCGCGGTAATTTTGTGATCGACAGGCACATATCCGTATGCAACTAGATTCCAACTGCCCTGGCCAGAAGCAGCTAGCTGCAATACTCGCACCGCGTTGGTACCGATGTCGAGTGCAAAGAAATCGCCCATCCCTTTTTGAATTTTCATATACCTTATATTATGCATAAGCAAAGTAAAAAACGCAAGCTTTTTAGATAATTACTTTTCAGACAATACCCTTTAAATGCTATAATGTAGGATTATGAGTTTATCTATCGGAATTGTCGGTTTGCCGAATGTTGGCAAATCCACGCTTTTTAATGCTTTAACTAATAATAATATTTTGGCGGCCAATT
>ERZ773072.164-NODE-164-length-40738-cov-5.097289_pt1 | contig 40738 bp, 35 predicted proteins | sample MGYA00580617_ERZ773072 | MGnify/ENA primary metagenome ERZ773072 (study PRJEB29015, sample SAMEA2737970) | human oral metagenome | biome: human oral; feature: human-associated habitat; material: dental | place: China | collected 2122 ...
TAAATAATATATATAGTCTGTAATGCCGTACATCTCGTTTTGCATTAAACTCGTATGTATTGTTTTTCCCAACTTTTCTAACAACCTTACGAAATTACTAAATTGTTGATTTTTCTATGTTAATCTCATTTTTGTCAAGCATAACATTTTTCCAAAAAAGTAAGAAAGAAGACTTTTTCCATTTTAAATGCGAACCGTTCTTATTAAAGTAATTACTCTAAAATGTGTCCGATTTGTAATAAAAATTTCATTTTCTGACCCGACTTGGAACTTGGAAATTTGCTATTTTGGGAATTTTGAATTAACATGGACTGGATTTTTAATTATCGGAAGGAATTTTTCTGATTTTTGTCTGATTAAAAATTAAGCAAATTGCTGATTTTTGCAGGCTGATTTAGTTAAGATTTCTTTACAAACGAGACCTTCAATCTTTACATTTGCTGCCTAATTTTTAGGCAATTTTTAGACGTTTTTAAGCAAATGTCATTTGACTAATTTTTGAGCAAGAAAGGTATTTTAAGATGACAAAACGGTTTTATAAGGATACGGCACTGGCTTTAATGTCAAGCGGTTTTAAAGTCATACCGATTGAACGCGGCAAGAAACATTTGGAAGTAATCGGCTGGCAGAATACGCCTCAAGACGTTTCAACCTATAATGAGATGTTGAAGCGTTATGGTGATAAAGCTGGCACTGGTGTGATTACGACCAACGGATTGCTTGCGATTGATATTGATATTTTAGACCCTCACGTTGCAAGGGATGTGATTCAATATGTGCGTGATATGTTTTCAGGCCATAGAATCATGGTACGACGTGGTAGAAAGCCAAAAGCACTTATCCCCTGTTATGTAGGCCGTGATATAGGAAAAATATTGTCAGCAGTATGGTGGAGTGAAGAATATGGGCGGATGCAAATAGAGTTGTTATCCAATAGTGAAACTGGCTCTCGTCAGTTTGTAGCATATGGAGATTATCCAAAAGACGGTTTGCATTATGAGTGGGAGAATGATTACTCACTTTTGGATATTGAAGATGTTACCCAACTGCCGCGATTTAAAGTTGAGATGATTCAGCCGTTGTTCAAATTCTTTGATGATATGATGCACCGACGTGGATATACGCGGCAAACAACGGTTAATTGGAGCGAGGTAAAACGTAATCTTAATTCAACGGCAATTAAGGTTGAAGCAGATGATGAAAACGCGGCATTGATTGCCGATTCATTGCGTGTTCAAATTTCAGATGAACGAATTGAAGAAATCGTAAGCACTATGGGCGTTGGATTCAATGACCGATATGATTATTGGATTCGTGTCGGTCAAGCACTCAAATTTCAAATTGAGGATTCTGATAAAGGCTTCGCCATTTGGAAAGCATGGAGTAGAAAAGCCATAGACCCTGAAACGGATAGTCCCTACGATATTACAGACGGCCAACTGCGTAATAAATGGAATAGCTTTAAAAATGACCGAGATTCCTGCGTAACTTTCGCATCCATTCTATATGATTATTACAGCATGGAAAGGAATGAAAACTTTGAAGACGTATTGGAAGCACTGGTTAAAAAGTTTCAAGAGTGCGAAAACAAAAAGCAATTCAACGAACTCATGCTGGAAGCATCTTACAATCGGTTCGGTTCACTGGAAAAGAACATGATTGAGAAAGTCATTCAGAAAGAATACAAACGAGTGTTCGGCATATCTATTACATCTTCAGCTATTCAAAAGTCAATGCTGGAGTGTATTGAAGAATTTGAAATGCCCGATTATATGAAAAACTGGGTATATCTGTTGAACGGGGATAAATTCTATGACTACCAAGACGGCTTGGCCGTATCCAATGCAGGTTTTGATAGTTTGATATACGCTACCATCCCTAATGCGATGGAAATTAAGGTTAAGCCGTCTGAAATGGCACTTAGGGCTTACAAAATCCCAAAAGTGATTGATAGCGTGTATATGCCGACAATGGGAAAATTGTTCAAATTTTCCGAACGCTCGAAATATCAATACGTCAATTCGTATGACCCGACACTTGTGCCTGAAGAGCCTGATGAATATTCAGAAGAGGACTTGGCCGCTATTGCCAAAGTGGAATATCACTTCAAGCACATTATTGAAGACCCTGAAGAACGTGAGATTTTCAGACAATGGGTAGCCTACCAAGTGCAATATACAGGGATTCCTTTGGGCTGGGCTGTATTTCTGCACGGTGTTGGTGGCGATGGTAAAACTTTCTTCCATTACCTGATAAGCGCGATGGTTGGCGATAAGAACACTAAAATCGTATCCCCTGATTCATTGAAGTCCAACTTTACTAAATGGGCTGTTGATTTATGCTTTGGCACGATTGAGGAAGTGCATCTAACAGGTTATCGTGGTGTTGAGGTGTACGACAAGCTGAAAACCATTATTGCCAGTCCGACAATTCCAGTTTTGGCTAAGTTCAAAGACGAGATAAACGCACCGAATACGGCAAACTACTTATTCCTATCCAACCGATTTAAAGCGTTGCCGATTGATAGCGCAGACCGCCGTATATTTGCAATATATAGCCGTTGGCAAGACGAGAAGAAATTGCAGGCATTTAAGAATGGCGAAGGTAAAACGTACTATCCTGATTTGCATAATACCTATAAATATCACGCGGGGGCTTTGCGTAAGTATTTTCGGACTGAAGTTAAGGTTACGGATGAATTTTTAGCCTATTACGATGCACCGCGTACAAAATCAAGACTGCGCCTTATCGGGGAGAATATGCCCGATGCTGTACGGGAGTTACTGGAAATTGTACAAACAGGTAACGACCCATTCCTATGTGAAGACTTCTTAGACGTTAAATACTTCCGACAAATGAAGATTGATAGTCGGTCATTTGAGGATGTGAATATACGCTGGAAGGCATACCTTAACCCGCTTGGATATGATGTGGTCAGCGAAGCAATACGCTTGCCGCAAATTGATGGAAAATATATGCACGTCATATTTAGTCGAAATCCAAGTAAATTCATGGATGAAAAGGGTAAAATAAGCAACAAACTGATTCACAAATATGTGAATACCGCACAAAGCTGCAAATACGACGATATAGATGATTTGTAGTTAAAAAAAACTGTTGCAGTTCGCCGTGTTTCACGGTAAACTGCAACTTCCTAATGAAACACTTTTTCAAATAACCTTAAAGGAAAATTACTATGAGCGATTTAACAGTTGCAACATTCTTGGCTATTATTACCAGCTTCACCGAAGCCTTGAACAACCATACCGAAGCCCTGAACAATCATACCGAAGCCTTGAAGGGTGCGCCTGAAGCATCTGAAGACAAGCCGAAACGTGGCCGTAAACCGAAGGCTGAAGCCGAAAAACCTGAAGCCGAAAAACCTGAAGCCGAAAAACCTGAAGCCGAAGTTGAAGAAGGTATCACGTTGCAAGATGCACAGGCTGCCGTTCTTGAAGTTAAAAACAAATTCGGTAGCGATGTTGCAAAAGACGTGTTGAAAGATGTAACAGGTCAAACAATGGTTGCCAAAATCCAACCCGAACACTATGAGCCTTTGTTCAAAGCCTGCAAACACGTTCTTGAAAACGGTGCTGAATCCAAACCGACAAAAGATGCCGACGAACCGACAAAAGAAATCACACTTGATGAAGTAAAAGAAGCTGGTCAAAACTTGGCAAAACTGGGGGCTGCATACAAAACGCAGGCTGTACAAATTATTAACGAAGTAGGCGGGGCTGCTAAAATAGCAGAAGTTGCACCTGAAAACTACGATGCCTTGTTTAAAGCATTAGTTAAAGCGTTTGAAGAAGCAACACAAAATTCTGATGATTTGTAATTGTAACTAAAGTTATTAGCCCGATATTAAATATCGGGCTTTTATTTAATCTAAAAGGAACTTCGATATGAAAAATATCATGTTGAATTTAGACGGCCATTCTGTATTTAGTCCGTCTTCATCTGAAATGTGGCTGAATTGTTCGGGAAGTTTGTTGGCAAATATGAAAGTTAGGCAGGAAGGATTGGATAAAGGCTCGGAAGCTGCCGCTGAAGGTACGGTGGCACATGAAATGGCCGAAATATGGCTTAAAACGGGTAAAAAACCAATAGATAGAATAGACGATGTGATTGAAGTTGATGGTTATCATATTGTTGTTACCGCCGATATGCTCGGTTACGTTGAAGAATATGTGAATTGGTGTAATGCGCAGGATGGCGAAAAGTTTGTGGAAGTGAAGGTGGATTTTAGTCATTTAATGCCTGTACCGAATCAAAAAGGCACGTCCGACCATGTGTGCATTTCAGGAAGCAAATTAACCATCACGGATTTAAAATACGGCATGGGTGTTAAAGTAGATGCCGAACACAACACACAGCTTCAGATATACGCACTCGGCGCATTGGAAGAGTTCGGATTCATATACGATATAAAGACGGTTGAAATGCGTATATGCCAGCCAAGATTGCACCATTTTTCAACATGGGAAATCAGCGTTGAAGAATTGCTCGCTTTTGGCGAACACGTCAAAAAGAAAGCCCGCGAAGCATGGTCTGAAAATGCACCGCGCACAGTAAGCGAAAAGGGGTGTATGTGGTGCAAAGTAAAGGCCACTTGTCCGACAATGGCGAAGTATGTTGAATCAGCGGTAGATGCAGCCTTTGATGCCGTAGATGAAAGCAATGAATCCATCATAAACCGTATTAATAAAGGGGAATACTTGATGCAAATTCCTGAAGTTTCCGACTTGACTATTGAACAGTTGGAAAAGATTTACAGCAAAATCAAACCAGTTAAATCTTTTTTCGATGAAGTGGAGAAAAAACTGTTTGACTTTGCCCTGAAAGGCGGTAAAATGACCGCATACAAGTTAGTTGCAGGCCGAACCACTCGCAAATGGATTGATGAATCAGTCGTCCATCAATTCTTTGCAGATAATGGCTTAGATGAAAATACTTTCAATCCACGCAGCCTTGTAAGTCCCGCACAAGCTGAAAAGCTGTGCAAGGCCAACTCAATACCTTTAAGCGATATGGATTTGCTGATAGCCAGTCGTATTGGCAAACCCACAATAGTACCGATAGGCGATAAACGTAAGGAATTTGTACCGAACGAAGATTTAGCCGATAGTGTTGATTGGCAGGACTGATAAGCGACTTCGGCGTTACGCTTAATAAAACGCCGACTTCTTACGCAGGGTGTATTGCGGTGGTAGAGTTTTTGTCCATTCTCTCATCTTTCGTTTACAGGAATACCACGCATAGCAATCGGGTTGTCTATGTTAGTAATACATTCTGCACCCATTTACCTACATGGCGGGTAATCAATCGCAAATGCCATGATTTAGTTTTTATTATTTAACGTTTTTTTTTTTTTTTTTTAGAGGTTACGATATGAAAGTTGTAAAAAAAGTAGGTTGTCTTTCACTTTTGGAAAACGGCTGCGTGATGCTGAATCATGTGCCGACTTGGTATCCGCAGTTGGATGAACCGAAGTCGTTTGAGGAAGACAAAGAATCTTCAAAACTGAAGTATTCGTTGCTCGCATTTCTGAATAAGAAAGAGCATTCAGAAGAAATTGATTTTTTGGAAGATTTAATCCGACAAAACATGAAAGAAAACTGCGACTGGGATGATGTTGAAACCAAAAATCGCTGTTTGCTGGATGGCAGTAAGGTTAAAATCAAAGGTGTTAAGGTTGAGCCTGATAGCGATATTGCCAAGCACTACCGTATTAAATTTTCTGCAAATGAAGATTATCCGCCAGTTGTTCGCAATGCTGGTAATGTGAAGTTGAATCAGCGTATCCCTGAAGAGCGTTCTGAAATTAAAGATATTGCACGAAGTGGTAAATTCATGACCATTTTGTTTGGTTTCTACGGTTGGCACTCACCTAAATATGGTGCTGGTGTTACCTTAAATCTTCATGGCGTGAAGGTGCATAACGATTCAACAAGTTATGTGTTCGGTGCTGCGTCTGCTGTTGATACCGACAACGTTGATTGGGGTGATGAAGAAACCCAATGGGACGGCGACAACGAAGGCGAATTGTAATAATCCCAACAAACAGGCCGATGATGAAAATCGGTCTGTTTTTTTTCAACGGTGGATTTTAACTTCCTTATAAGGCTGCTTAAATTTTCATCAATACAAGGACAGATAGAATGGCAAATTATGACTACCGTAATGTTACGGCAATCATGGATATTGAGTGCTATCCGAACTATTTTCTCGTTGCATTCCGCGACACAAAAAATCCCAAACGAATAAAACATTTTGAAATGCGAAATTCAGGCAACTTGGATGTTGCAGAGCTATCCAAATGGTTGAATAACGCAACACTAATCACATTCAACGGCAATCACTATGATATGCCGCTCATAACCTATGCGCTTACAGGTGCAAGTTGCAGTGAATTATACGAAGCATCCGTTGCGATTATTGGGCGTGATTACATAGACGAAAACGGCAAAAAACAGCGCGGACAAGGGTTGAAATCATGGGAGTTTATGCGCCTTTACGATTTGTCATACCCATACGGTTTAGACCATATTGATATTTTCGAGATTCCAAAAGGCGATTTGAGCCTGAAGGCTTATTCAGCCCGCATTGGTTGTAAGAAGCTACAAGACTTGCCGATTGACCCACATAAAATCCTAACATCTCATGAAATGGATGAAATCGCTCGTTACTGTAATAACGACACTGCGAACACGCTCGACCTATTTAATGAGGTAAAAGAACAAATTGATTTGCGGATTCAGATTTCCAAAGAATACGGATTCGATTTACGTTCTAAATCAGATGCACAAGTCGGGGAATCCATATTCAAATATGTGATTGAGAAAGATTTAGGCAGAAAGATTTACAAGCCTGATTTTTCATCAATCAAAAAGCGTTTCAAATACGATATTCCCGATTTTATTCATTTCAAACATCCCGTATTGAAAGAGCTATACGATGTTGTCAAAAATACAGTCTTTGAGGTTGAAAAATCAGGCCATGTGAAGATTCCAGCAAGCCTTGCCGATATGAAGATTGATATTGGTCAAAGCCGATACACAATAGGCATTGGCGGCCTGCACTCAAACGAAAGCAAACAAGCAATTATTGCTGCTGAAGACGAAATTATATGTGATGCAGACGTGGGTAGTTATTATCCATCCATCATTATTAACGGTGGTTACTATCCTGAAAACTGCGGACTTCCATTCCTGCGGAACTTCACGAAATTCCGCGATGACCGCCTTGCTTGGAAACACATTCCTGAAAAGAAAACCATTGTAGCAACATATAAAATTGCTCTTAATGGCTCTTTCGGAAAATTATCTTCCATTTACAGCTTCCTTTTCAGCCCGAAAATGCTTATCCAAGTAACACTAACAGGTCAGTTGGCACTTTTGATGCTGATTGAACGGATTGAAGCCGCTGGTTTACGGATTATATCGGCCAACACAGATGGTATTGTGATATACGGCAAACGCAAAGACTTTCATAAGGCGCAGCATGAAATTTCAGCATGGGAATTTGACACTAACTTCATGATGGAATACACGGAATACATGGCAATTTTCAGTCAATCCGTGAACAGTTATCTCGCTATGAAAAAGCCTGAAAAGGGGCAATCCAAAATTAAGTGGAAGCGCAAAGGTAGTTATGCCGAACGTGGTATCGACCAAACAGGTAACGGCCAAGTGTGTATTGAAGCAGTAATGGCCTTTTTGGAAAGTGGAACATCTATTCGTGAAACAATCGAAAGCTGTACCGATTTTCTGAAATTCACTAGATTCCAGCAAGTTAAAGGCGGTGCTTATAAAGACGGTGTATATCTTGGAAAAGTGGTGCGCTGGTATTATTCCACACAAACAACAACAGCCATAGTTAATAGCAATGGTAACAACGTAGCACTAACAAAAAATGCAATGCCTGCGATGGATTTACCCGACGAAATGCCATCTGATATTGACTACGAGTGGTATATCCGTGAAGCCTATGAGATGCTTGATAGGTTGGGTGTATCCAATATTGACCGTGATGAAAAGGCATTCGGTTTGGATAAAAATGCACCGCCTAAATGGGGGCATAAAGACGGCCAAGTAACCTACCATCTAATCAATATGGCTACAAAAGATGCGTATTGTGAAGCCCGACTAGCAGACCGTCATGAAGACTGGGTATATTCAAGCGAAAAAGGTATACCAACCGACGGGAAAGTGTGCGGCAAGTGTAAGAAACGTTATGAAAACAGCCAAAGTTGAACGCGAAAGCCACATTGAGAAAACCAGCCGTTTGATTGCCGAAAAGAACGGCTGGTTTCAGGTAAAAATAGAACGTACCAGCATAAACGGTTTTCCTGATAGGCTTTTCATCCGAAACGGGCAAACCGTTTATGTAGAGTTCAAGAATAGTGCTGGAAGACTAAGCCTTGAGCAACAGCGCGTGATTGATACCATGCGTGAACATGGTGCTGTTGTCTACGTTATATCCAGCGTGGAGGAAGCAAATGTCATTTTTAGATAGGATTCGTAAGAAATACGAACTCGTAGAGCTAACAGACGGACACTTAGACGACTATCAGCGGACAGCCGTGCAGTTTTTGAAAGACAACCCTAGAAGTGCGCTGTTTATTGATACTGGACTTGGTAAAACGGCCATCTGTTTGCGCTTGATACGGGATTTGATAGATGAAGACCGTATTAAGAAAGTGCTGATTATCGCACCATTGAAAGTTGCCAACCAAACATGGGGTGATGAAATCAAAAAGTGGGAATTTTCAGCACCATTGAGTTACAAACTTGTTCGTGCCGACCATATTGTTGCCAAAGTCAATTCAGCTAAACGCATGGAAAATAACCGAACACTTGATGCTTCCGATATTAAGAAGATTGAGCGTAAGGTTAAATCCCATATCAATAAATTCACAAAAAACAATCCATCCGTAGATGCCGTACAGCTTGCAGAGATTGAAGATAAGACACGAAAGGAATTGACTAGGAATTATCGTGCTTACAAGGCAGAGTCGGCTAAATCCAATGCGGCTGGGGATGCTTTGCGTGAATGGGAGCGAACGAATCCGACCTTTATCCACATCATCAATCAAGAGATGGTTAAGTGGTTGGTGGACGCATGGGGTATTGAAGAATGGCCGTATGACTGCGTAATTTTTGACGAATCGGATGCGATTAAGGATTCAACAACGAAACGCTGGAAGGCATTGAACAGCATCAAGCACAAAACGACCCATTTCTACCAGCTAACCGCCACGCCTGCCGCCGAAAGCTATATAGGCTTGTACGCACAAATCAAGCTATTGGATGATGGCAAACGATTGGGTTTTACAATGAGTGATTATCGGGATAAATATTTCAATTACAACCGATACAATCACAAAATAACGATTAAGGAAGGTGCGCAGGATGCGATTACTAAGGCCATATCGGATATAACCCTTGTTATGAAACAAGAGGATTATCTGAAAGACGTACCGCCTTATGTTGTTGAAAACGTTACTTTTGAACTTCCCGAACACGCTCGAAAACTGTATCAGGATATGAGCAAATCGGGCATGATACGGCTTGATGACGGAACATTGATTGTTGCCGAACAAGCAGTGTCAGTCTTGCAGAAAATGATGCAAATATCGGCAGGTTTTGTGTATGAAAGTGAGGAAAGTATTTCAGACTTTGGCGCATTGGTAAACAATCGGACAATCCATCATATCCATGATGAAAAAATTAAGGCTTTGCGTGAATTGATGGCGCGATTTCCTGATGAAAACTTCCTGATTTCCTACTACCATCAAGGAAGCTTGGAGCTTTTGCAAAAGCATTTTCCTCAAGCCGTGAAGATGGATAGGAAAGGTACTCAAAAGAACGATTGGAACGACGGTAAAATCAAAATGCTTTTGATGCACCCGAAATCAGGCGCACATGGTCTTAACTTGCAAAAAGGCGGTCATATTGTCATAAACTACGATGTATATTTCAGCTACGGGCAGTTCTATCAATTCCTGCGCCGACTGGCAAGGCGCGGACAAAAGAGCGACAAAGTGCTGGTGTTCAACATACTGGCCGCGCAAACATATGATGAAGAGGTACAGCGTAGTTGTTGGGTAGATAAAGGTGAAAGTCAAAACGCATTTTTTGGCTTGATTCAGAAATGTAAAAAGGCATTAAAACATGGCTAATATGAAAAAGGCATCAAATGCACCATTACTTGGAAACGGAACAAACGCAACACTTACGGTTGATGATATTTTAAGCAAAGGTGTTACCATCAATCAGGGTGCTGTTATATTCCATATTCATAATACAGAACTTAGTAACTTGATGCGTAAGGCTAAAATTCAGCCTTCAGGTGTTAGAAACGGACACGATATTTACAGTATCCGTGATATTGCAAGCGTTTGCGTACCGCCTGCATGGAGTGATGAAGAATGGGAAGAGGTTTTGCACAAAGGCCACTTCCCAGCGCGTCTAACCAAAGACTTTTGGAATGCGAAACAAGCACGATTAACATACCTGAAAAACGCGGGTGCTTACTGGCATACATCCGATGTAATAGCCGCTGTTAGTGAGATTAACAAGTCATTTGCGACCAGTATCAAACTGATTGTGGATGACGTGGATAGGAAAGCACCATTATCGCAAACCCAAAAGGATATTGTCATACAGTTGCTTGATAACGCAATGAATAACGTTGCAAAACGCATTGAGGATTTGTTCGGAGGTAGAGTTGAAGCCGAACGAAAAATACGAAGTGCTGAATTAACAGGCGAAAGGGTGGATGATGACGAACTCAACGATTTATAGCCAACAGGAATACAAAAGCCTTGCTGATATGATGATAAGTCTTGCCAGCATTTTAAGGCCGCCTAAACGCATGACGGTTTCACAATGGGCTGAAGAATATCGTTATGTGGATAATAAAGGTTCATACGTCGGCTTTTGGCAAAACAGCACCACGCCGTACATGGTAGAGCCGATGGATACTTTATCCAGCCCACTATATACGGGTGTTATCGTAGTAGCACCTGCACAGTGCGGCAAAACGGATGCGTTAATTGTGAACTGGACTGGATATACCGTAGCCTGCGACCCGATGGATATGCTAATCATCAACCCTACTAGCGCAATGAGTAGGGATTTTTCGCTTCGTAGGGTAGATAAGCTGTTGAGGGATACCAAAGAATGCGGAGAATTGCTGAATGAGGATAGAAATGCCGACAACATAAGCGATAAGCACTTCAAAAACGGTGTATTCCTATCCTTAACCCATCCAAGCGTAAGCGAACTCGCAGGCCGTCCAATTCCGCGCGTAGCCTTAACCGACTACGATAGGATGCCTGATGATGTGGGCGGAGATGGTTCACCCTACGACTTGGCATCAAAGCGTACAACCACGTTTGGTTCGTATCGCATGACTTTGGCAGAATCCAGTCCTAGCCGACCCATTGAAGACCCTAACTGGCAGGAAGTGGAAGGTTCGCATGAAGCACCGCCAACGAGGGGCATTTTTGCGTTATACAATCGCGGGGATAGGCGGCGGTGGTACTGGGCTTGCCCGCATTGCAATCAGCGATTTGAGGGTACTTTCAAGCAACTGCGGTGGGATAAAAATGCCACAAACATGATTGATATTGCAGATAGCACATACATGGAATGCCCTAAGTGTTTCAGCCGTATTGATTATTCCCAGCGGTATGAAATGCAGCAAAGCGGAATATGGGTTAAAGACGGTATGTACTTCAATCATAAAGGGGAATTGGTTGGCAGTCCGCGAAAAACACAAATAGCTTCATTTTGGCTGCGTGGTGTAGCCGCTGCGTTTGTAAGCTGGGGCGGATTGGTTAAATCATTCCTTGAAGCTGAAGAGGAGTTTAAGACAACAGGTTCGGAAGAAGCCTTGCAAAAGTTCTTCAATACCGACTTGGCAGAGCCTTATATTCCGAAATCACAAATCAACCAACGACAACCCGAACATTTAATGGCGCGGGCTATTGATTTGGGAGACCGTGTTGTACCTGTTGGAGTTCGCGCATTGATTGCTTGTATTGACGTACAGAAAAATCGCTTTGTTGTCCAAGTACACGGCATATCGGCAGGTAGTCCGTTTGATATTACAATCATTGACCGTTTTTCAATTACTCAATCCAACCGATTTGATACAAACGATATGCCGTATATGGTAAAACCGTCTGCGTTTTTGGAAGACTGGGATTTGATTGAAACTGAAGTCATGCGTAAAACATACCCGTTGTCTGATGGAAGCGGTAGGGTTATGGGTATTACTATGACTGTTTGTGATAGCGGTGGTTATTCCCGCGAAAAAGGCGAAAATACAACCGCTATGGCCTATGATTTTTATAGGACTTTGCGTAAAAAGGGTATTGCAAGCAGATTCCACTTGGTAAAAGGTCATGGTTCGCAATATGCACCGACAACACAAATCAATTTCCCTGATGCAACACGCAAAAACGCAATGAGCATTGCGCGGGGAGATGTGCCAGTATTGATGTTGAACTCAAACTTGCTGAAGGATACGTTATCAAACCGATTGGATGTAACAATACCAGCACATGGTATGATTAGTTTCCCATCATGGCTTCCGATGGACTTTTATCAAGAGTTATGTAATGAAGTCCGCTTGGCTAAAGGGTGGGAGAAAATACAAAAACGCCAAAACGAAGCATGGGATTTGCTGTATTATTGCATGGGTGTTGCCGTATCACGTTTAATGCTGATTGACCGTGAAGATTGGAATAATCCAAGCCCACGCTACGCAGACTGGGATAAAAATCCGATGGTTTTCAAACAAGTTGCGGAAGATGGTGCGAACGGCGATAATGATGTTTTAGTTTCCGATGACGGCACTATGTCATGGGATGATTTGAATAAGGCACTTAAGCAATGACTTGTACAATATATACGCCCGAAATGCTTAAAGAGGCAAAAGAAGCCTATCTGCGCATTGCGATGGGGCAAAACGTGTCCGTACTCATAGACCAAAACGGCGAACGGGTTGAATACCAACGCGCAAATCTATCGGTACTTGCCGACCTAATCCGTAAAATGGAAATTGAACTCAATGCGTGTGCAGGTGTAAACGCCAACAACGGTGCTTTGCAGCCACTTCGCATTTACTACTAAAGGTGGCATATGAGTGATATTGATAACTACCACGCAAGCGATGGGAAGGGTTTAGGCGGCCTTGAAGCGGCAAGCAGAAATAGCCGCGAAATGGCTACATGGAATGCTTCCCCTTTGCCGATGGACGTACTATTCAGGTATGACAAAGATACCATAGATGACCGCGCCCGCGATGTGATTCTGAATGATGGCTATGCTTCAGGCGCAATGACTATTCATAAAGATAACATTGTGGGTAGTCAATTCAGACTTAACGCGCAACCTAATTCCGATGTTTTGGGTATTGATGATGAAGAGTGGTTGTATGCCTTTCAACGGCAGGCCGAATCACGCTTCAACAACACGGCATCAAGTACGCAAAACTGGCTTGATGCAAGCGGTGTGAACGACTTTACAGCCTTAATCCGACAAGCGGTAGGAATGTTTTTGGTACACGGCGAAGTTGTGGCTGTTGCCGAATGGATTACTGATGCCAAACGGCCATACAATACGGCCATACAAGTAATCAACCCTAAACGCTTATCCACGCCCGACTATTTGAATGAAAGTGCATCCATCAAATCGGGTATTGAGCGTGATTCCTACGGTAGAGCCATTGCATATTATATCCGCGAAGCACATCCGTTTGATTTTTCAGATACATTGAACAAATATAAATGGAAACGCATTGAAGCGACTACCGCATGGGGTAGGCAACAAGTAATCCACATCATAGACCAATTACTACCCGACCAGATTAGGGGCGTTAGTGAGCTTGTTTCAGTATTGAAACAAATGCGGATGACCCGCCGTTTCCAAGACGTTGAATTGCAACAGGCTGTATTGCAGGCAACATACGCGGCCACCTTGGAAACCGATATGCCGACGAATATTATAGGCGAAATCATGGGAGCAAATCCCAACGCGCCTTCGTTTGAATCTGCGGCAAAATCAGTGCTTACGTCTGTTGCAAGAAGTGAAGCAACACGGAATTTGCAGGTTGATGGTGTTCGCATACCCGTATTGCATCCTAATACCAAGTTACATTTGCAACAGTTAGGCCAGCCTAGCGGTACGGGTTCGGAATACGAACAGTCATTGCTACGCCATATTGCCGCTGGGCTTGGATTGAGCTACGAACAGTTCTCACGCGATTACAGCAAAACCAACTATTCTTCAGCGCGTGCCAGTATGAATGAAACCTATAAATTCATGCAGGCGCGGAAAAAGTCAGTAGCCGACAAATTGGCAACAGCAATCTATCGGTTATGGCTTGAAGAGCAAATCAGTATGGGTACAATCCCGTTACCGAAAGGAAAGCATAAAACTTGGATTTACAAACCTGATGTGTTCGATGCCCTAGCAAACTGTTCGTGGATTGGTGCTTCTCGCGGTCAAATAGACGAGATGAAGGAGACGCAGGCCGCAATTCTCAAAATCAATGCAGGCTTATCCACGCTCGAAGCGGAATCGGCTAAACTTGGTGTGGACTGGAGGGAGACCTTACAGCAGCGCAAGCGTGAACAAGACGAAATCAAACGACTTGGAATTGAAATCAGTAATGGTGCTGAAAAAGCTGTTGTCAGCAAGAAGCCTGCATCTCAAGATGATTCACAATCAGAAAATGGCACGGAAGATAAAACAACCGATAAGGACGATACCGAATGAATATCCATCCGATTGTTAGCGGTTTGCTAACACAACAAATAGTAAATTTAGTTGTTAAGGATAGTGCAAGCGGGGAATTTTTAACCAATCTGCACGCTATCACATCAAACCAAGATTTGCGGACTGAAGAAGGCCGCATTGCTGCTATGAATCAGTCGTTGAACGGTGTAATTGTGGCATCTATGGGTTTTGATGACGACGATGATTATTATCAAACCTCAATGTATCGCGTTAAAAGCGGTGTAGCCTACATACCCGTGCACGGCGCACTGATTAACCGATTTAATGGTAGTTGGTTCGGTTTGATTACAGGATACGACTACATCAAAGCCGCTGTAAAACAAGCGGTATCTGATGAAAACGTGAGCAAGATTGTATTGGACGTGAACAGCTATGGCGGGGAAGCCGCTGGTTGTTTTGAAACATCACAATATATTCGTGAGATGGCTACGAAAAAACCGATAACAGCAGTGGTAAACACTAACTGCTATTCAGGTGGTTACGCACTCGCTTCAGCGGCCAGTGAAATTATCGCAGTGCCGTCCGCTGGTATCGGTTCTATTGGTGTCGTATCCATGCACGTTAGCTATGAGAAATACCTTGAATCGTTGGGTTTGAAAACAACATTCATTCAAGCTGGGGATAAAAAGACTTTGGGTAATCCCTATCAGGATTTGACTGAAGAATCCAAAGATGATATACAGAAACGTGTTAATGTTTTATATGAAGGTTTTACAAAGCTGGTAGCTGATAATCGTGGCATTGACGTTGCCGATGTTATCAAAACTCAAGCGGCGTGTTATACTTCTGAAGAAGCACTTGAAATCGGCTTGATTGACAAAGTTTTAACTGTTGAACAAGCTGTTGAATTTTTAACTAAAAAGGATGAAAACATCATGACGATTGATGCAAAACAACCTTCAACAACTCAAGAACAGCCTGAAACTGGTGTCAATGCTGCAACAGCAGAGCGTACCCGTATCGGTGCAATTCTCGGTTGTGAAGCGGCCAAGTCATCTAGCCAACTGGCAAATCATTTGGCCTTTAACACTAACGTTTCTGCTGAAGAAGCAACGTCTATTTTGACTGCCGCTAAAGCTGATGTTGATGCTGCGGCTGATAAGGCCAAAGCTGATGCTGAAGCGTCTGCGCCAAAAGAGGATGTATCAGACCCACTGGCAACAGCAATGGCCGTTTCAGGTAGCCCTAAAGTGGGTGCTGATGCAGCCGTTACCACAGGCACTATTGATGTTGAATCTTTGGCAAAAGCCGTTAATTGATAAGGGGATTTAAATGTTTGCTATGAGCGAAAAACAAAATGCAGGCATGGCATTAACGCCGATTTTCAGCCGTGCTAATCCTGCCGTTGTAACCTTAGAAGGTACTGCCGACAGTGAAATTAAACAGTATCAGGTTGTAACTTACAATATGGGAGACCGTAAGGTAAAACCTGTAACAAGCGCAGGTTCAAGTGTTACCACGCCTATTATTCGTTTAGCTGTTGCAGCGTTTCCTGCAAAAAGTGGAGAAGCTGTAACCGTGTATGTAGAAGGCTTCATCAACATTAACGCTGTTGATGTTTCGGCAATTACCGATATTGCCAGTTCAACGCCCGCTGAAAAAGTAAATACCTTGAACACTTTAGCAAGTATGTGGGGTATTTATTTTGACGATTCCGTGCTGACCCGAAACACTACCGATTTGTAAGAAAGGCAAAATATTATGGCATTGACCTTAACTGAAACTTTGATTCAAGGCGGCCTTATCAAGCACCTTGAAATGCCTAAATACTTCTATCAGATGTTGTTTAAGGCACAATTCTTCTCAAAAACAGATACCATTGTGTACGATGAAGTCTATGAAGACAATCGTGCAATGGCTCGTTTCGTAGCACCTAACGTTGTTTCGGCTACCAATCAAAACAAGCCATTCCAAGCTAAAGCGTTTCGCCCTGCGTATTTGAAAGAGAAACACGTTATCCACCCGTACGACCCTTCTTTGCAAGCACGCGCAGCAGGCGAAGCTATCGGCGGTACGTTGTCGATTGAGCAACGCGAACAGTTGATTCGCGCTAAGATTATCCGCGACCAAGCAATGATGATTGAGAATCGCATTGAATGGATGTGTTTCCAAGCACTTGCCGCTGGCAGTCTGCATATTAAAAGTGCGATGTATCCTGATACTACGGTTGATTATGGCCGTAACAGCGACTTGCAACTCACTACCGCTGGTACTGGCCTATCATGGGGTAATGCCAACAACAACCCGCTTATGTTGGTTCAAGAAATTTCAGACCGCGTGTACGACAAAGGACGTGGTGAAGTAGATACCTTGATTGTTGGTAGAACTGCCGCGCAAAACTTCAGACGTTGGTTTGAACACAAAGACCGTGCTTTCTTGTTGGATAACAACTTCAGAGGTTCGGATTTGAAGACCAATATCATGAATGCTGGAGAAGTACGCGGTGTCGGTTTGATTGGTACATTTACTGCCACAAACGGTACACGCATTGAGGTGTGGAGTGATAACCGCGCATATCAGGATACCGACGGCACGTTCAAACGCTATTTGGGCGATAATGAAGTAATTGGTTTCGATAGTAACGCATTCATGGGCGTTCAAGCCTTTGGTGCAATCAAAAACGGCGAAGCTCGTTATCAACCAATGCGTGTATTCCATTCTGAATACACTTCGCAAGAGCCGCGTGATGTTTACCTGTTGTCTGAATCAGCACCGTTGCCGATTGTGTTGAATCCTGACGTAACTTGCCGCGTTCTCAACGCTAACTCTTAACCTTCAACAAACAGTCGGGATTTTATAATCCTGACTGTTTTATTCCGTAATAGAAAAGGAACTAATCATGTTTAAAATTATTGCAGCAGCAGCATTTGTCAATGATGCAGGAGTGTCTATTCATGTTGGTGATGAAACCACAATTTCTGCCGAACTGTTGGCCGAACACAACCGACTGTGTGATGAATATGGCATTCAAAAGCATCAAGTGCTTGAGGAAATTGAAGACAAAGAGCCTGAAGGCGATGCAGAGAATTCAAAACGTGGCCGTAAACCGAAGGCCGAACAGAATCCTGAAGGCGGCGATAAAACCCCTGAAGGCGGCGATAAAACCCCTGAAGGCGAACTGTAATCGGGTTCTAAGTTATGGCTTTTGATTTTCTCAAAGAGAAGAAAGCCGCGCGGCAAGTCTTACATGAAAGGCTTGCCGTTTCTTCTAAGCACATATCTGCGGCAACGGGGCGCGTTTCAGATTGCAGGGTGCGCGTACACACTAGAATCAATCTGATAGGCGATGTGGATTATCAAGGCTTTGCTGAAATGTCGGAAGGTGTTGTGGTTGTTTTATGCACGATTGCCGAAGCCCGCGCATTGAATTTTTCGCCTAATGACAAAATCATATACGACGGAGAAGAGTACATATTGCATACTCAAATGGATGATGACCGTGTGTATATTGAGAAATGGCAAGCAACACACAATCGTAGGGAATACCCATGATTGATATTGATTTGCGCGATTTAGTAGCTTTTGATGAAATGCTCGCACTGTTTCCCGATAGGGTGCAGCAAGCGGCATCAATGGCTATTAACCAAACGGCCAAGCGTGAAGCACTTGGTAGGGTTAGAAGGGATATGCGCAAACAGATTAACTGGAAAGAATCATATCTATCAGACCCTAAGAAAACAGGCATTGGTAAACTAGCAAGTAGAACACGCTTGGAAGCAACTATTTACGCACGGGATAGACCGACAATGCTTAACCGATTTAGACCTAATCCAAACCTGATACCTGCTAAGGGTAAGCAGCAAAGAGGTGTAACGGTTAGGGTTAAGCCAAACAACACAAAGGTTTTGCGTAAAGCATTCGTGGTGGCACTTGGTAAACGTAAAAATTCAGACGATGTTGCAGACGGTAAACGCAAGAACATAGCCGTAATGATGCGAACAAAAGGTGGTGCAAGTGAGCCGCCAAAAGGTATTACGCATGGTGGTGGTAGGTATATAAGCAGTATGAGGGCTTGGTTGTTATACGCACCATCAATAGACCAAGTAATGCAGGATACCGCCGAACGAAACGCTGATAAAATAGCGCAATATTTGCAGACTGAATTTCTGCGGCAATTTGAAAGACTAGGGAAATAAAATGGCAGACTATAAACGCTTGGCCGCTTTAAAAACGCTTTGCCGTCTGATTGAGCAAGAAGTAGGAATTAAGGCGTATCGTGGTAGGCAGGTGGTTGGTACGGATATTCCTTTACCATTTGTTGTAATCAATGAAGCGATTAGGGCAGGGGATTCACGAACGGTAGAGGAGGAAGCCCGTAACAATCGCTTTGACCGTGTGGATTTCCTGCTATCAGGTTATGCAAAGCCTAACAGCGTGGAAAATCCAATGGATACAGCTTATGAGTGGATTGCTAAGATTGAACAGGCATTTGCCAAAATTCATGAAATCAATCCGACAAACGGTACTGAAAAATATCCCGAATGGTACAATTTAGGCAATCTTGTAACAAAATTTGTCTACAACGCACCTGTTGCACATAATCCGCCTAATGAAGTACAATCAAACTCGTACTTCTACATTTATTTTTCATTTCACGTCGGGTATGATGCGCGTAATCCGTATCAATCGGACAATTAAGTAACTATCTGAAAGGATTAAACTATGGCAATCACACGCGGTAATACCACCGACTATTTGATTCCTAACGGTATGGTTGATTTCAACCGTTTTCCAATCGTAAACGGCGTGGAGCGTAAAGACCTCGCTAAAGGTTTGCGTTATCTCGGTGCAAGTAAAGAGTTCAACCTCTCGATTGAATCCGAAACCATTGAACATCAATCGTCTGAATGTGGTAAAAACGTCGTTGATGAAGAGTTCGTAAAAAGCACCAAAATCAGCGGCAGCTTGGTTATTGACAACATTTCCGCCGAAAACTTGGCAATGTTCTTTTCGGGCGATGTTACCAACGCTATTCAAACTGCCAAAACAGGCGAAAAAGATATTATCAAGGTTTCGCCTGGACTGGGTTATCGTTTAGGTGCTACCCGCCAAAATCCCAATGGCGTGTTCGCAGCCGTAATCACTAAGATTGAAACCTTCGCCGATGAAGACAAAGCCCGCGCAGGTACGCCTAAAGTTGCCGAACTGGTAGCCGATACCGACTACTCTTTCAATGCCGACCAAGCCTATCTGATGATTGGGGATAAGAAATCCACAGACAAAATTGCTGATGAAGGCACTTGGATTGTGGTTACTTATGACCTGAAAGCGGCTACTCGTAACGTGGTGGTTAGCAAAGGCGACAGCTACACAGGCGAACTGTACTTCAGAGGTTGTAACGTGCGTGGCGAAAACCGCTGGTATCGCATCCCACGCGCTAAACTGGAAGCCAACGGTGATTTCAGCTTGAAAGGCGGTGAAGACTACACATCCATGTCGTTTACGGTAACGGTGTTGAAAGACAACGACGACCCGACGATGCTGTATTCCAACGGTACGCCTGTATTCAGCTAACGCTTGAAACTTGCGTGAATAAGGCCAGTCTGATACCATTCAGACTGGTTTTTTTTATCACTAAAAGGAAATGTAATGAAAAACGCGAACATTGATTTTTCAGGCGTGGTGTCTGTAACCAAAATCGTGCATGGTGTGGAAGTACGCGGTTTGAACTTTGCCGACTTATCCGCACAATGGCAGACCAACGGTACGCGCCTGATGGATGCTTATGATGAAATCGTGGCAGCAGGTGCAAACACTGAAGACGTGATGCACTTGGCTAATACCTTCATCAAACACGCGCCTGACTTGGCAAGAGCTGCATTTTTGGCCGCTATCAACGATGATGGCAGTGTTCACGCCATTCAAAAACCGAATACGCCTGAAGGCAGCCAAGGCCCGAACGACTACCTGCAATTAACCGCAGGGGAAATTTGGGATGCACGTATGAGCATTGGTAAACAGGCCGATTTCATCATGGCGATTATTGAATTGACTATGGCTGAATCAGACACGCTAAAAAAAAGTCTGATGAAATTCATGCAGAAGAGCCAAGCACCGACAACGTTAGCGCAGCAGGTGCGGATGAATATCACGAAGTAGAAAACTTCATGTTGTCTTTAAGGCGGGATGTGAGTGTATGCCTAGCAAGCGGCCACTCGCAAGCTCGCCTTTATTCACTTATAATGCTGCGAAACGAAGCGGAAATCATACGAGAACGCAGGCGGCAAGACTTTATTTTATATGGAGTTTTGACAAAGTTAGTCAATGATGCAGGCAATACCGATATTGCTGAAAAAGACCGAAAAGCATTGCATCACGAACTGACCAATATGTTTAAACAAATAGGGCTTGGATATTATGGCTGATTTAAGAAGTGTCGAACTACAAATCCGTGCAACCGACTTATCGGGTAAAACGATTAAAGATGTTCGCAAGAATATCAATGAGTTGAAAACTACCCTTGAAGCGCAGGCGAAAGCGTCTTTGCGCGGCAAGACTGATTTCAAAAAATACGAACAAGGTTTAAAAGACCTTGCAGTAGCAGCCGACAAGTTGGTGTCATTGCAAGGAATTGCAGGCAAATTAAGCAAGATGAATGCTGCGTATGCCGAACAATCGGACAAGCTGAAAGCGGCATCAAAAGCCTATGATGCTTTGTCTGAAAAAATCGGCAAAACAGGCGTACCTACTAAAGCACAGGCTACGCAGCTTGAGCGTTTGCACAAAGCCCAAAGCAAGATGGCTGAAAGTGCTGAAAAGGCCAAGAATGCCTATGAAGCCCAGCGCATTGTTGCCGAACGCTACGGTATCAATACCAAAAACATTTCAGCGGCGCAGGAAGAACTCAATAAAAGCCATCAAAGAACGCTTCAAACCATCATCAACCTACGCAATGCCAAAAACAGCCTTTTGGCACAAAATGCCATTGGTATCCGTGATGCACAAGCCGAACAAGCGAACATCAAACGCAATAATGAGTTGCTGCGTAAGAACATCCAGCTTTGGCAGGAAAACGTCAAGGCTATTCGTGCCGCGCGTGCTGAAGCGGCCAAGCAGCAACAAAGCCGTAATGAAGCCTTAAACCAACAACGCTTGGCCGAACAACGCTTGGCCGAACAACAAGTCATCCTTCAATCGCGTAGGAATGTAATCAACGCTTCCAAGCAGCCTTTGTCTAGGCAGATTATTACTGCTCGAAATGAAGCCGACTTGGTAAATACCAGTAATTCAGCCCGCGTATCGAACAGTTTGCGTGGTAACAATCTCGCAGGTGCAATGACTAACATTGCATCATCTGTACGCGCATCACAAACGGCCATTAGAGGTTCGGTGCGTGATGTTCAACAGCTTACGGATAGACTAAAAGCCTTGCGTGAAGCGCAGAAACAGATGATTGCCGTTGCATCAAACATTGATGCGTTTAAAAAGCAATCGGAAGTAATGCACAATCTGAAGGCTGAATACACGGCCTTGCACCAAAGATACCATGCTTTGAACAACGCCATGCGCGATGGCAACGTAACCGAAGCGCAAGTACGCCAACTGGATAACTTGGTAGCACGGTTGAATAAAGTCGGTTCGGCCTATGCGAAGCAGAAAGTTAGTGTTGCCGCATTAGCACGCACATTGTCTGCCGGTGGTGTGAACGTGAACAAACTAGCGCAGGCTGAAAGCCGATTGACCGCAAACGCTACCCGCAGCGCAGCCGCATTGAAAGGTCTTGAAAGAAACTTGGCAGCAGTGGCCGCAAGCGGGGATAAATCAGCACTCATGATGGCGCGTTTCGGCAACAGCAGCCGTAGTGCGCTTGGTTTCATGCAACGCCTGCGCGGTCAAATTATCGCCTTAACAAGCGCATATTTTGGCCTAAACGGTGCAATCCAACTGTTCAAACAGGCGATTGAATCAGGCCAAGAGGGCATGGTTCTTAAAATCCGAACTGAAGTTTTGGCCGATAACTGGAAAACTTCAGCAGATGACTTGGAAGCATATTTCAGAGGAACTGCCGAACGCATGGGTTTGGTGCTTTCCGACGTTATCCAAGATGCGTCTAAGTTGTTTGTAGCGGCTAAAGAAAACGGCTTTGATGTTAAAGAAGCCCAATATGTGTACGAACAGTTCGCAGGCTTAGGGCAGTTGATGGGTGCTGATGCCGAAACGCAAAAAGGCATCACAAAAGCCCTAAGCGATATGTTCTCAAAAGGCACGATTCAGGCTGAAGAATTGAAAGGTCAATTAGGCGATAGACTACCTCAAGCACTAGCCTTGTTCTCGAAAGCAACGGGTAAATCGAACGCCGAATTGCTAAAGATGATGGAGAACGGCGAACTTACTGCCGAATATATCCTGAAAGCAGCAAAAGTAATCGAAACGCAATACGGCACGCAGATGGAGAAGATGTATCACTCTTTGGCAGCCGAACAAGCGCGTGCAAACAACGCATGGAAAGACTGGTTACGCATTATTTCCGATGCGGGTGTATTGGAGAACTTCAAATCCTTGCTGGTTCAAATTACAGACTTCTTACGCAGTGAAGAAGGTAAACAGTGGGCTTTGAACATTGCAGCCGCTTTGAACAAAGTCATTGATGCTCTCAAATGGTGCGTAGACCATGTAAATCTACTGGTAACTGCCTTTGGTGCGTTAATGGCTATTGGTGCAGTGCAAGCCTTTGCAAGTATGGCGATAGCAGTGCGGATGTTGGCAGCAAATATCGGTGTTGCCTTGAAGACGATGGGTAATATCGGTGCTAAGTTCGGTCTAGTATCCACGAACGCAGCAGCGGCAGGTGTTGGAATACGCGGTTTCGTAAACGGCATTGGTGGACTGGTTAAAGGTTTGGCTCGTGCATTTATTATCTTTGAAGCTATCGCAGCCGTTATAAAAGGCGTGGTGCGCGGTTTTGAGCGGGCTACTGGTTCAACAATCGAACTTAACGACGCACTGGGCGTGTTAGGCGATGTATTCTTCTTAATCGGCGAAGTTATCGGCACGGTATCTGAAGTTATCGGCACGGTGTTTGAAGGTGTAACTGAAAACATTGCAACAGTAACTTCGTTTATTGTCGGACTGTTTACTGATGCTGAAGAATCGGCAGATAAATCAAACGACAATATCGCCGATTCTTTCAAAGACGGTGCTAAGAAATCTGAAAGCACATGGGTTAAAACGCTTCGCGCTATCACTAAAGGATTAGATGCCCTGCGCTGGGCGGCCAAGTCCATTGTCAAATATATGGTTGGTTGGTTCACATGGGGTTTTGCCAAGATTAAAGGCGAAGCTGCTGTTATGCCTGAATTTGCCAAGATTGCTGAAGAAGTTGCAGGCGAAGTCGCTAAAGACGGTGCTGAAGCCCGATTGGAACAGCACTTGAAAGAACAGGCTGAAGCCAAGAAACAAAACAGACCCTTTGCAGACAAAACGCAAACGCCTGAAGAACGCGCTATTGCCAAGCGGCAGGAAGAACTTGCCAAGCTGGACGAGAAGGTACAGAAAGCCCGCGAAAAGGCTGAAAATGCAAGACGGAAGGCTGAAGAGGAAGCTCTCAAACGCTTAGAAAAAGAACTAAGCTATGAGAAGATGATTCAAACGCTGATTGACCGTAGGAATGGCAAAAATACAGACCCGTCAATCGGACGGCATAAATCATTAGGCGATTGGTATCGTGCCGAATACAACAAAATAAAAGCGCAGTATGCAGGCAATGACCCTTTTGCCGATGTAGCATCCACTAAGGAAGAAGAAGCCGCGAACACGCAGCTTGAAGCCGCTAATTTGCAGCTTCAGGCCGCACAAACACGGACAACTGGTACAGCGAACTCGTATAACGGCGGAAAGACTGTTCAAACGCCGATTGCTAAATCTTTGGCACAAATCAAAGTTGTTACAAGTGGTAAAAGTTCGGCCAAACTGCCTAGCGAACTCGCTATTAGCGGTGGCGCATCTGCTTTCAGCAAAATAAATGCAGCCGCTGATACAGCAACCAAACAGACAACTAAAGCCCTAAACGGCCAAGTCAAAGCTGTTACCGACTATACAGGCAAATGCGCCCGTTATGTGAATGATGCCTTCAGGAAGGCTGGATTCATCATGAGCGGGAATGGTGCAGACGTAGCCCGTAATGCGATTAACAGCAAACAAGGTTTCCAAGAAGTCAAATATGATGCCAACTATGTGCCGCAAAAAGGCGATATTATGTCGCTTCCGCGCGGTTTCGGCCAAAGCAGCAAATACGGCCATGTGGCAGTATTTAACGGTACACACTGGGTATCTGATGCCGTGCAGCGTGTTCGTGGCAATACGGCGGCTACGAATGATGTGTCATGGGCTAATATCAAAAGCGGCAAATCTAAACCTACCATTGCCCGATATACAGGCGTTAATGGCGGGATTATCACGTCAAGCAGCCAAAAAGCACCTGTAATCAAAACGCAGTCGGTTAGTGTTGAGAACAGCGGAAGCCGTCAAGACAAGGCTTTAGCTTATTATCAGAATCAGACCAAGCGTTATGAGCGTGAGCTATCCAATACCAAGCAATCAGGCCGTGATGCCGACGTTGAAGAGAAGATTGAACAGCTTAATGCCCGCGTGAAGGCTGAAGCGGCTGAAGCCCTGAAAGACCTGTATAAAGCAATCGGCGTGAATGGTGTCGAAGGTTTGATTAACCGCAAACCTGAAGATATATCGGTGGATTTATCCAATAGCACTTTGGACGAAATCATAGACGGCTTCAAAAACCTGATGCAGCCCGATATTGACAACAAAATCGCTAAATCTTTGGAACTTATTGCGCTTGACTATGCGTCTTCCAAAGGCGGTACGCTTGATGAAGCACTTGAATGGTCGAAACAGTTTGAGCCGCAAATGCGGAAATATGCCGAACTTTCAGCCCAAAAGGAAATGGAAGGCGCGGTGGATGCGTTTACAGCTTCAATGGAAGCCGAACGCAAACGCATGGAAGAAGAGTTCAAAAACATGGCAGAGTATGTGGCAAGTGCTACATCTCGCGGTGCTATGGCGGTTAAAGACGGCCAAGACTTGATTGCTACGCATAGCCAACGTTTTGCAGACGGTATGGCAACAGCCCGCGCAAAACTAGATGAACTGGTAAACTCAAAAGGCTTTAGCTCTTTATCAGGTTTGCAGCAAGCGGCCATTCTGAATCAGCGTGAACAGTTGAATGCAAGCAGTGCCAAGTCTGCCAATAATCCGCAAACGATTGCCGCCGATGCTGCTATCAAAGAACACGTTAATGCCATCAATGCCTTTATCCAAAGCAAGGATGACTACATCCGCCTGTTGAACAATATGCAGGCAAGCGGGGCGATAACGGTAGCACGGCGTGAACAGCTTGAGATGGAATACCTATCCAAAGCTGAAGCTAAGATGAAGTCTTATACGGAAACTTCACGCGAATTGATGCTGACACTTGGCGATAAGGCATCCGTTGAAAACCTTGCCGAACTAGCAGCCGTAACAGACGAACTCAATTCCAAGATGCAGCAAACAGAGTTTCATGCCAAGTTCATGAATGAAACTTATCAGCAACTTGGAAAAGGTGCTGAAGTAGCATTCGATGCCGTAGCCAAAGGTATTGCTGGTATGATTACAGGCGAAATGAATGCCAAAGAAGCCTTGCAAAACTTAACGCTGGCCTTCGCGCAATGGGCGGCTGAAACCTTGCAACACTTGGCAAAAGTCATCCTTCAACAGTACATAAGCTATGCCCTGTCAAACGCACTTGGTATGGGTAGTGGTGCAGGATTAGGCAGTGTTGCAAGCGGTGCGTTAGCCAACCTATTCCATACAGGCGGCTTGGTAGATGGCGGTGGACGCGGTATGAATAAGCGTGTCAATCCGCTTGTCTTTAAAGGGGCTACACGCTACCATACAGGCGGTATTGCTGGCCTTGCACCGAACGAAGTCCCTGCGATATTGCAAAAAGGAGAAGAAGTATTGACTGCCGATAATCCACGTCATAGGAATAATTATCGGAGCGGTGGACAAGCTGATAATGGCGGAATTACGCTTATCAATACGTTTGATGCTGTTGATGCAGTAGAAAAAGCCCTTGCCAGTACAAGAGGTCGTAAGGTATTGGTTAAAGCATGGCAACGTGAGCGAAGTAATTTTAAATAGAAAGGTTTATTTATGGCATATGTAACAGGTACTGCTAACCATGCAGGGGATTTGTTGCTTAAATTGGAAGCATTCCTAACAACAAATCCCGAACTTGTTGCTAAGAATCAGGCGTGGTTGTCGTTAAAAGATTCAACGGCTGCGCCTTATAACAGCAACTACACGCCGAATGCAACAGGCACTTGGCAGCTTCAACGATATTTTGTCGGCAAAGGTATTAACCGAACAGATACCATTGTCGTACCAATGGCACTTTTCGTTAATCAAACCAATAGCTTGTATAGCTTATGTGCCTTTCCTGCTAGGGGTTATGATAAGTCGAAAGATGTAAGTTGGCAATTTCAAGGTGTTGTTTCTGAATACGTTAATCCAAGAACATCCATTCCTTTGTGGAATAATAAAATCCAATACTGGTTCTTTGCCAACAGTCGGCGGTTTATTGTTATTGCCAAAGTAGCTTCACGCTATATGAGCATGCATTGCGGTTTCATCATGCCAAACGGCACTGATACAGAATATCCATATCCGTTGTATGTTGGAGGAAGTACCAATAGTGAAACCATCAATTATCAATACAACGACAATGTAACAAGTGATGGTCAAACTGTTGGTTCGTTTTGGAATCCAACAGCGAGTACGATTGATGACAAGATAAGCAGTGGCAGCCTAATGATGCCAAGCGGACAGCTATACTTTGCTAATACGCCATCCCACAAATCTGTTTACAATTCACACGGCAACGAATTATGGCTTGAGCCATATACACAAAACATAAACATTCAGAAAACGGTAGACGGTCAATACTTGCTAATGCCTATCGAGTTTATAGCAACTGTAAACAGTTCGGCATCTTTGGGCTGGTTAGACGGCTGTTACTGGGTATCTGGTTTTGAAAATTCCCCTGAAAATATTATTACTGTTGGAACAGACCGCTACATCTGCTTCCCATCAATGATTGAAAACGGCGTGAATAATTTCTGCGCTATTAAAATGGAGTAATATAAATGGCTTATGAAAAAGTAACATCACGAATTACTACGCCTGCCGAATTAGCGTCTGCTGTTAAAGCATTTGCATTAAAACATGGGGATTTCACGGATTCAGGCCAGCTTGGTTCTCAAAGTGAGTTTTGTCTGCGCCATAAAGACGGTCAATTCTTCACGTTTAACTTCAAACCAACATCCATTGAAATGTTTATGCGTGATGCCAAGCCGTCTGCGGCCAACTACCAACAAGGTGTCGGAAGTTTTTATGAAGACGTTAAATTCAATTTAGGACTTACAACAGGCTTGGTGTATCCTATAATTGCTACGCATTTAATCAAAGCAGGCGGTGTGTATGTGATGGTAAATGAGGTTAAAACGGGTATATTCAGACATACTGTTTTTGGCAAACTGGAAACTTTCGGACTTGCAAACGCAGGGGAAATAGTCGGAGGTACTGGTAATTGGGGGCAGTATCAAAACAACCAATATACAAATGGTTCATATTATAGTAGTTTTAAACCAAAAGAAACCAATGTTTATAATGGAACAAATGTTTCATACCTAAGCCATCCATTCATATCAAACTACTATACTGGGTTAAGTTTCGATTACAGCGGCAGTACATATGTTAGAGGTGGGAACGGTTTATATCATGCAGCTTCTAGGTGTTTTTCAGGTTCAGACCCAACAAACATGAGCTTTGTTTTCTGGAAACTTCCTGTAATGTATTTGAATGGAGCAAACCAACATAACGGGCGCACTGGAATCTATCCATTATTAGGTTTACACGTTGAAAAAAATGCAGGATATTACAGAAACACGCCGTCAAGACCTATGGTTTATTCAGACCATATCGCCCATGTTGCAGTCAATAATATTGCACCCGAAACCGTAATCAATGATGAATGGATATGCTTCCCCATTATTACACGATTATTGAGTACAAATTTAGAGGTACTGACTATGGGTGCTGGTATCGCCTATAAGATTAAATAGAGGTTTTTGAATGGCTTACATAAGAAACGGCTTAGTCGTATGGCCTGATGTAATTCCCGAAAAATACAGGTATCGAACGTTTAACAGTGCGCTTTCAGGTTATCCGATTTTTCCAAAAGTGGTGCGTCTGAAAGGTAGTGTTACAACCGATTCAGCACCTATTCAAGTGCTTCCAATGGAAAGCGGCAAGTATTTGAATCAGGGTGCTTTTGTACAGTTTTATTATCACTTGATACCGTCTACAACGGGCTTTTCGTTAGGTGTCGTTACAGGCGATAAAGTGGAAAAGATGTATGTTTTCAACGGCTTCTTTGAAGATGTATCGCTAACGAACATCAAACTGAATAATTTGTTTGGTGTTGAAGTTAAGGTAAAAGGCAGTCCGACACTACCTGTTGCCATCAAACCGTTATCAAGTGTTGAATTTGAAATAAAGATTTCTTCCAAAGGTTCTGCTGTTGTAGATGGAACGGTTGAATTGTCATTCTCAAACGGATACAAGAACACAATCCGTTTTGAAGGTACGCGCCTAATCCTTTGGAAGTTTCAGCCTAACTGGGTGCAATCGGTGCGTGAACAGTTTGAGTACAAGACCGATATTATGACCAGTTATAGCCGTAAAGAGCAGCGGCGCGGTTTTATGGTACAGCCAAGAAGACGCATGGCGTTTACCTGTAATCCGAACAGAAACGGCCTACAAGACCTGCGGAATATTATCCATAACTGGCAGAATAAAGCGTTTATGATGCCGTTATGGTGGCAAAATCCAAAATTGGTCAATCCAGCATCTAAAGGCGATAAGGAAATAACGGTAGATAATATCGGCCTGTATGACTTCGTTGTCGGCGGCAGCCTAACGTTATGGCAATCACAAACGCTTAATGAAGTATTGGAAATCGCTGCAATAGACGGCAATAAGATAACGCTTACAACGGCTATATCCTATGACTTCCTAGCGTCTGCTACTGTTTATCCATCATACGTTGCACGATTGCCTGAAGAGGTTGAATTATCGGTTATCACGTCCGAACTGGGCGAAATTGAACTGGAAGCGGTGGCCGACCAATCGCAGTTGAAAATCAAGATGCCTGAAAGCGGCGTTACGCCCGACAAGACGTACAAAGGCGTTGAAGTATTGGAACGCAAGCCTAACTGGGCTGACCCGCTAACCGAAACCTATCAGGCCAAGATTGAGGAATTGGACTACGGATATGGCGTTAGGCAGTATTTACCGCATCAAAGCCCATCATTGGTACAACGTGAGATGCAATACCTTCTTACTTCGTATCATGATATTGTTTGGTGGCAGGCGTTTATCCATAGGCAGAAGGGTGCGTTAAAGTCATTTTATGTACCATCCCATGCCTGCGATTTACGCCTAGTTGCCGATATAAAATTCGGCGAAGCCAAGATGTATGTGTCTGATGAATATTTCAGCAAGATAGTTGGTAATTCGCGTGAAAGACAGCTTTTACGTTTACAAACCAAGCAAAAGGTGTATTATTTGACCGTGTTATCCGTACAGGGTGTTTCGGAAGGTGCTTTGTTGGTAGTAGATGTTTCGTTTGATGCCAACATTCCAATCCAAGACGTAACGCAAATCAGCTTTATGCAGCGTATGCGTTTTGCATCCGATACGGTTGAATTTGACTATCAAACGCACGATAAGGCGATACTGAATATCGTGTTGCAACAGCTTAGGGAAATTTGATGACAACTTATAAGCAGTTTGAAATATCAGTTGATGACGGCCTGCCTGTTGAACTGTATGAAATAGCGTACAGTTCCAAGGTTTGGCGTTATACGACAAATGTTGAAGATGTTGATTTTGAAGGTAACAAATACTTAGCCATTGCCATTAAGCGCGGGGAAACGGAAGACAACAGCGATGCGACCAAAGCCAACATGGAAATCCATATTGCTAGGGATAACGAAATAGGCAGCCTGTTTACCGTTACCGCACCAAGTGAGCCGATAACCATCACGATTAGGCAGTACCACGCCTTGCTTGGATACCAACAGCCTAATCAGCAAGTCATTGCCGTTTGGAAAGGCCGTGTTACCAATGTTTCGTGGCAAGGCTCGGAATTGATATTGACCGCCGAAAGTGTGTTCTCTTCCATGCTTCGTTTGGGTGCTACGCGGAAATATAGCCGTATGTGTTCTCACGTTTTATACGGGGAAGCGTGTGGTGTAAACCGTGCGAACTTTACAACCGAACAAATACCTGCTTCCGTTGTCGGCACGGTGCTTAGTATCCAACACAATCAGGATGCAGATTGGTGGGCGGGCGGATATATCAGCTATACCAATCATGAAACGGGTGCTGCTGAATTCAGGCAGATTGTGGCATCCACGCCGAACACGATAACGCTTAACAGTATTCCAATCGGCCTAAAGGCAGGTGTAACGCCCGTTAAGCTATATGCTGGGTGCGACCATAGATTGCAAACCTGCAAAGCTAAGTTCGATAATGCCGCTAACTATGGCGGACAACCATTCATTCCGCTGAAGAATCCCTTTGGCGGCAGCAACTTATATTAGAAAGGAATACGCATGATTTGGGCTAATCTAGCCTACGCACTGGTTATGATGGTTTTGAGCTATGCCATCTCTTACTACACGGCTCGCAGGGCGCAGAAAGACAATAACGCTACCGCTGGGGCTTTGGACGTACCAACAGCGGAAGAGGGTAAGAACATACCCGTTGTCTTTGGTACGGTGTTTATCAAAGATGCCAACGTGATTGACTATTTCGATGGCAAGGTGCATGAAATAAAGGCTAATGACTAAACTGTATATTTCAGACTTGCACGAACTCGGTTATTGCAACAACGGGGCGCGTGAGATAGCAAAAATGTATAATTGGGATTGGTACGACTTCCTGCAAAACGGGATAGATGTATCAATCCTAATTGCATCTGATGATGCATATGCCGTGCAAGCGGCTAATTATGTGATTAAAAAGGAAACTGACAATGGGAATGAAGAAAAAGAATCCAGTGATAGGCTATCACTATGAGCTAGGTGTACAGATGGCGGTAGCCCATGCACCCGTAGACAAGATAACCCAACTCTCGTTTGGCGAACGCACGGCGTGGACTGGTAGCGTATCAAGCGGCGTTATTCCAGTAGACCAACCTAATTTATTTGGCGGCGAAAAGCGTGAAGGTGGTGTGAGCGGTACGATAACCGTTTATGACGGCAATAAGCTGCAACAACCTGACCCGTATGTTCAACTGTTTCGCGGCGATACGTCTGCACAGCGCGGATTATTGAGCCTTGTATTCGGCAATCAGGGGCAATCATTCAGTCATCAAATACGGTCAATTAACTTCAACAATTCAACAATCAGCGCGGCATTTGAAGAGAAGCTGGGCTATGAGCCTAAGGGCTTGCTGACGACTACGGCCAACGATATGACTAAAGACCAAGCCTTGACGTACATCAGCAACTTCTTTTCAGGCATCCTGCCGTACAACGAACCGCCTTCCAAAGATGCAAGCGGACGTGAGAAGCAAGGCACTTATAGACAACCTTTGGAAGAACAAAAGGCCGTCTATGGAACATATCGCGCCGTAGCCCTGATGTATGCTTACCGCTCGTTTGTACTTGGTAACTTAGGTAATAATCCGAAAATTCGGGCAACGGCTGATGAATTTTTCGGCAACTTGGTTAGGGATACTGTTGCCAACTACCGCAATACCAATCCTTTCCGCTGGTGTGCCATGAGTCCGTACTTCAAGTCGGTATGGGTGCGTGTACAGTCTATTTTCGGTATGTGGCGTAATGATACAGTCTGGTATCCTGATAAAGCGGCAATACGCGGCTCGAACTTCACGGCTGATAACGGTGCATCTATTGAGATACTGGATATGAATCCAGCCCATATCATCTACAAGGTGCTAACCAATCCTGTTTGGGGTATGGGTTACAACACGCATGATATTGATGATGCCAGCTTCAGAAAAGCCGCTGATACCCTGTATGAAGAGAAGTTCGGCATATCGCTGGCATGGCGCAGGGAAACAACCATTGAAGACTTTATTGCCATGATACTTGATACGATTGATGCCGCTTTGCGGATTAACGTATTGAGCGGCAAGTATGAGTTAATCCTAATCCGTAACAATTACAAGCTAGCCGACCTGCCGATACTTGATGAAGATTCTATTGTTGAACTTAACAAGTTTGAACGCGCATCATGGGCTGATAGTCCTAATGAGTTGGTGCTTACCTACAAAGACCGCAATGAAAATAACGCGGTTGTTACGGTACAAAACCTATCGGCCATCAATATTCAAGGCAACGTAATATCAAGCACTCAAACCTATGAAGGTGTACATGAGCCTGAATTAGCGGCTAGGATTGCCGCGCGTGAATTGAACGCCATGAGTACGCAGCTTGCCAAAATAACCATCACTACCAACCGCACGGCGTTTCTTCTTCAGCATGGCGATGTGTTCAATCTGCGCTGGCCTGAATTGGGGATTGAGAACCTACCGTGCCGTGTATTGAACGTTGCCAAAGGGGAATTTGACAACGGGGAAATCGTTATTGATGCCGTTGAAGACGTGTTCGGTATGCCGCAACAAACCTACATCAAGAAACAGGATACGCTTTGGGATAACACGAATCCAATGATTCCGTTGCCTGTTAGCAAGTATAAATTGCACGAAGCGACTTATTATGACGTGGTGCAGGAATTAGGCGGTGCACCGACTGGCAACAAGGATACCGTAACGTTTATGAAGGTGCTGGCTGAAAAACCGTCTGATTCAGCGTTATCGTTTGACCTGTTCTCAACCAACAATACAAGTAACGGTTGGTCTGCCGCCGAATCAGGCATGGAATTTACCCATTCCGCAACGATATTGGACGCTTTGGATAAAATAAAAGATAGATTCTACATTACATGGGATGGCACAATTCAAAATGAAGATGACGTGAAAACATCCAAAACAGGTGTATATTTGGCCGTGAATGACGAATTGATGGCTATTGAAGGCTTGGATATAAGGAACGGGTTAATTGTTGTAAAACGCGGTATTTTAGATACCATCCCTCAAGAGCATCCGTTAAATTCAACAGCATGGCTCGTTATGCCTACCGCTGCAACAGATTCAACCGAACGAACAATGAATGAGCGTGTTCTGTACAAAATGCTGACTAATACCATGCGTGGGAGACTGCCGATAGATAGTGCGCCGACTACTGATACAACAGCTATTGGGCGGCAACTATTGCCATTTCCACCTGCAAATGTTCGTATTAACAACCAGCGCAATATAAAGTCCATTGGTAAAAAGGATAATCTGAAAATTGATTGGGTATATCGCAATCGTCTGTTGGCCGAACCTACGTTGGGTTGGTATGATAATAACGTGGCAAGCGAACCTGAAGTCAAATACAATTTGACTATTTACAACCTAGCAAACAATGGTGTTGTATATAGCAACCAGCAAATAGCAGCCAACACGATAACCGTTAATCCACCATCTAAGGTTGAATATGTAACGTTGCCAAGTAACTTGGAAACAGACTTAATCTACCATTACAACGGTACTACGCAAAAACAACCGAATAAAGGCTCGAACAACAAACCTCTTGAATATACACGAGATAGCTATTATGAAAGAACTTATCAAGGCAGCGATGTAATTTATCTGTATAGGATTTCAGCGCGTGGTTATATCACGTTACCCAATGATGAAAATTTAAGCAGCCCGTATTTAACTATCGGTCTTAAATTTAAAACGGAATTTCCAAGTCTTCCCCTTATGCGTGTTGGTGCGCCCGTAAGCGGACAAGGATACCCACAAACAGGTATAGCAGGCATTGAGCTTATAGACGGCAAGATTGTGGCCTATTTAGGTACATACTATACGCCGCAAGTGTTGTCTGTTTCCCATGCCATAGGCGATAAATATAAAAGCTATATGAATGCTACGGCAACGTTTAACGTATGGACTGGTACTATCAATCTATTCATTGAAGGCGAACGTGTAGCAACATCCACGCCGTCCAATATGTACAAAGCGGCCAAGTATAATGCTCACGGTGCTAAGAATCTGTTTGTGTACAATAACGCATCAAATGTTGAGCTTTTGGCAAACGGTAGCACCAATAATGGAATCACCAATCATCCGATTGTTTCCGACTTCGTGGCAACTCAAGCAGGTAAACAATACTGCCTGCAACTGTTTACAGACCGCGTATCATCCAGTGCTTTAATGAGTGTTGCATTCTACGATAGCAGCAAGCGGTTTATCAGTATTGTCCGTGAAACCAAAACACTTGCTGCTTCAGGCACTATGAATAAGGCTGTTCTCAAGGCAACCACACCCGCTAACGCAGCATTTGTCCGTTTTGCCACGCAGTACGGCCAAGTCGGTGTTGGATTGGTTATGGTTTCTGAAGGTAGTACCGAACCTGCTTACAACATGGCTGAAAACGACGTATGGGGTGGTGGTGCTAAAACAGGTATTACTGTTGGTGGTATTAGCCATAATGGTACATATTACGCAACTTCAGGCACGGAAATACTGCATATGTACTGTTACAAACGCGCTATGCCGAATGGTGCGGTATTAGCAATACACGCAATGGGTGGTAAAACGGAATGGCCTGATAGCATCCGTGTAGAGCTTAAATCGGTTAGAGGTAGATATAATTCATATCAGACCTTCTACCAAGATATAACAGCCGCCTAATTATCACTGTTTTGACAATCCGTATTTCATGCTATTATGAAATACGGATTTTTCTTTTATCATTCTTTAAAGGTAACTATTGCTATGGATACGCTTAAACGCAAAATCATTGTCAATTTGGCAGCCGAACTGAAAATAGCAACTGCCATTATCATGTATGCCACAATCGCAGCAATCCTGTACGACCTGCACGTCGATGCTTCGTTTCTGCCGAATTATTACCACTTTTCAGCCCGCGATTGTATCGGTTGGATAGCAGCACTATTCATACTGGGTACGGCAAATATCATTATGATATTTTATCGTGAGTGTTATCGGTGTAGAATGGTGGCCGATTTGGTGCTGCAATTATCAGGTATGTTACTATTACTTATGGGATGGGCGTTCTTTACCAAGTACCCACCTGCAAATATTCCCATGTTCTTCTACCCTGCGTGGGGGATTGGTATGATTGTTGCTGGCAGACACATGGGAAAACGAAGTAGGGAAAAATACCAATCCCTACAACAATAACAGGGGTTATTAAATGGATTTATTAACAGGCATCAATGTAAACGTTTTAGCAGGCATGATTGCTTCTGCTTTGGCCGTTTGCGTTGGTGTGAAGATACGGGAAATCGGCCTGCGTATGTACATACTGGTACTTATCACGGCTATTCTTTGGGCGGCTGCCTTGATTGAAACATGGTTTTCGGATAGCACCCTAATGCGCTCGGCAACAGTCGGCTGGATTGTCGGATACATTACAGACGACGTACTGCTAACTATCAACAGCCTATTGCCGAACTTCGTCAAAGACTTACTCAATACCGTATTGGACGGCATCCGAAAGAAGGTTACTGCTTGGCTGGGTATTGACAACAATAAGGATAGTGGATAATATTCACTGCCTAATTTGGTAGGCAAATAGTCATAGCTTTTATACCGCAGCGCAAAACGTTGCGGTTTTTTTTTATAAAGGTATTGACACGCTTTTACTTGTTAGATATTATATCAACCGTCATCTGACAAACGCTCCTTTCTTTCTGCAAAAACCCAAACGGCCTAACGAGTTTTTATTCATTTTTCTCGTTAGGTCGTTTGGGTTTTATTGACAGTAGTAATTATTGAGTGTAGTATTATCTATAACTGCTTTCACACAGTCAGTTTCCTTTTAGGGTAACAAAATCCCCGAACTTCTTTCATGTTGTTCGGGGATTTTCTTATTTCAAGCCTAACAGCTTTTCCAGTTTGCGGCGGAATTGTGCAGACAATCGGCATTGCAATGCGGGAATATCAGGCCGTTTCTCTTTGGCCTTAGTAGCAGGGTTGATACCCATACCGCCTTTACGCTGATAAGCCTGTACGCGGCACAAATCACCAATCAGCACCACTTTTTTAGTACCGATTGCTTCTTCCAAAGCGGACAAGTAGTTGTCGTATTGCTTTTCAGCTTCAGCCTGCGTGATGCCGTTTTTAGCGGCCATGAGCTTGATGAAATCCTTACGGTTTACAGTATCAGTCATGTGAGTTTCCTTTTCTGATTTGGTTGTAAATATTGACTAGCGTATCCTTCGATAACGCGCATCTATTATACTTTGAAATAGTATCAACTTGCCACAAATAGTTTGCTTTTGCCGTGAGTTCGGTTATTTCCGACAAATCTTCGCACGGCTGCTCCAAGTCATTTGGCAGGCGTGGCAACACTATTTTGCTGGTAACGTTTGGCAATTTGTTCGTTGAGCAGCTTGATACCAGTGGAATTGTGGCAATCACTGCTAACATAAACGCCGTTTTGCAATAATTTCGATATTTCATCTCTTTGTTCCTTATCAGCCTTCAGGCTATCTGTAATCTGTTTCGTATGGCGATTAAAGGCAGTTTCCATGCGGTCGGCCATTGTATCCGAATAGACTTTGTTTGCTTCCGATACATCCTTCATTGCAGCCGCGTAGCCGTCCGCATATGAGGTTTTAAGGTTAGACTGATAGACTACCCTAGCCGTGATACCTAAGCCCACGCATAGCGCAGCTACGCCCAAAACAAGGTATATTTTCCATCCTTTCATTTCATCGCCTTTGCCAGTTTGTTGTGATAGTCGTACTTCACATAATCCTTGCCGTTATATCCTTCTGCGAAAGCGCGGCAGTCATTCGGATTAGTCGATAGCTGTAAGAATGCGGCTCGCAGGTTGGCTACGTTGAGGATGTAATCGCGCAGTAACTCGAAATGCACCTTCTCGCTTCGTGATGCTGCATATAACATCTCAATGGGATGCTTGTATCCACACTGTTTATACCAACGGCCTAACACTTGGAATTTGCCGATTGAGATGCTTTCCAATGCCGTAAGCGGCTCTTTACCAATGGCAAGTGCCAGTTTTTCCCAGCTATCGTTGATGCCGTTGTTGTTGGCATCCATTGTATAACCGCCCGATTGGGGATTAGCGAAAATGGATACCACACGGTTTGATGCGTTACGAACCCATTGCCAAAACTTGTGCCGTTCGTATAGGATTTTCGGCAATCCGCTATTGAACCAACCGCTGCCATTGCTCTCAACTTTGGCAACAGCGCGGATTTGCTTATCGGTGCTTGCACCTAACGAATGAGCAATATCCAACAGTTCGGCATCCGTAATTGCAGGCGCGTTTCGGCACGTCATGGCACTGATAAATTCAGCGCGTGAGGATGTTCCCCATACGCCGTCAATCTCAAGCTGCGTACCGCAATTCTCATTCAACCATTTCTGAATCCAAGCCACATCCAAGTTTCGGGCAGATGCAATTTCAAAAGCGGTTAATGCTGGTGTTTTAAATTCCATAAGTCATATCCTTTTCAGGTAAAAGAAAGCGTGAGTTTAACGGCAAACTCACGCTGTTTCAAATCAAATCGAAATATCCTTGAGGTCGTCTGCATTCACTTCGGAATCAATCTGCCCGATTAAGTATGATGATATTTCAACCTCTTGCGGTGCAACTTGTACGTTATCAGACGATAGCCATGCGTTAATCCATGTAATCGGATTCTGCGTGGCCTTTGGATATTGAATAGGTAGTCCGATTGCCATCATGCGTTGATTGGTAATGTATTCAACGTAGTTGCACAGGATTTCTTTGTTCAAACCCAACATTGAGCCGTCTTTGAATAGGTATTCAGCCCATTCTTTTTCCTGTTCAACCGCCGTTTTGAAGATTTCAATGATTTCATCTTCACAGGCAATCCACATATCAGCCCATACTTGGCCGTCTGCACCTGTACGCCAAAAGTTGAGGACTGTTTGAGTAGCTGAAAGGTGGCAGGCTTCGTCTCTGGCGATTAACTTAATAATCTTAGCATTGCCTTCCATCAATTCCCGTTCGGCGAAAGCAAAAGAGCAGGCAAAGGAAACGTAGAATCGGATGGCTTCCAGTACGTTCACGCAAACGAAACATAGAAACAACCGTCTGCGCAATTCATACATGGACACTTCTTCCCCTAAGTTATAGCGCATGGCGTATTCAATCAGGTCATCATAATATTTACCGATTGCTTCTGCCCGCTTCATAATGGCTTCATTTACCATAATATCGTCTAATGGTGCAGACGGGTCGTCATACACGTTGCGAATGATGTGTGTGTATGATTTAGAGTGTATACAGTTGCCTGTAACACTTACAACGCCATTGTATCTAATAACAAACGCACCTGTTGAAGTTTCAAGGCAGGCAACTTCCCCAGTATAAGTTTCATAGCTCTTATTGATACTTTGCCCGTCTTTATACAACCTATCCATTATGTTGAGGTTGTAAACATTTTTATAGCTGGCCTTCCGATTGTCTTCAATAACAGATAAACGCGCCTGTTTTCCACACATTACAGCTAATGCTTGCACAACATCAACGTTTCTCTTTTCCGTTGTTGTATATGTAAATGTTCCTGTTTCCTTAAATATATGACTATCCCAGTGGGAAAGTTCTTGCAGGAAATCTTTACAAAATTCAATACCAACCTTAGACAAATCTACCCAGCTATCAAACAACTTAATATCACTTGGTATGTATGTGATAGGAAAATCTATTTTAAACCTACGTTTTTTCGGATTCTTCTTATCAGGTGTTAGTTCACGAACCTTAATATTTGCATTTTCACAAAGCCAGTGCAATCTATCTATTTTTCTTTGCTTAGTAAGACTAAACCAAATTGGTACTGTTCCACATCTATCCCCATTGTACCGATATGGCTGCCAAGTTCCATCTGCTTGCGCTGCAATCAATATCCGTTGTGCGAAAGACAGCGTAATACCACAATCATTTTGCAAATTGCCAGACACAGGGGCTTGGTGGTGCGCTTGATAATCGTGATTTACAGCATATTCAAACTTTTTAATACCTCTTGAAGTTCTGTATGGCATTCTATGGTTTTCTGTTACCAAGCAATCATATTGCTTACGATTGCTCGCCTTGAACCGTACCATGCGCTTATCAACAACATTGTATTTGAATACATTTTTTGGCTTTTCAAAGAAAACGGTTTCTTTATCAAAATCATAAACCAGTACAGTGTCGTCTGTTGTGCAGGCAGATAATTGTTTCCAACCGCTAGTAGTCAAAACTTCAGTACCCTCCGCGCAGCACTCAAAGAATTGCCACGCATTGATAAACTCTTCCAGTTCGGGGATGGATACCAATGGCAGGAATGCTATCGAAGGACTACGGCCTTGAATGCTATCCAGCAACGTTTGATACTTCAGATTGCTTGTAAAGATATGCCGTTCGGCATCGCTAAGGTTGTTCTTGAAATCAATCCTATCGCGGGATAAGTCGATTTCTTCAGGCCGCCAAAAGAAGCTGATTTGCCTTTCGTACAGCTTGTCGAACACTTCAAAGCGTTGTCGGTCATAACGCTGTACGTTAATGTTGTTGCCTAAGAACATAGGCTCTTTAGTGGCATCATTTGCCAGTTTGGGGAAAATGCTATATTCCATTTCTTTTGTTTCCTTATTTAATTGAAGATTTGCGCCATTTTTCTATGATTTTTTCAACATCTTCTTTGTTTAGTGCTTTACTTGGAAATGGTAGTGCTTCAGCCTTACTTTGTAATCGCATACTCAAACCCAAAGGAATTTGTCTATG
>ERZ773072.167-NODE-167-length-40156-cov-17.061744_pt1 | contig 40156 bp, 36 predicted proteins | sample MGYA00580617_ERZ773072 | MGnify/ENA primary metagenome ERZ773072 (study PRJEB29015, sample SAMEA2737970) | human oral metagenome | biome: human oral; feature: human-associated habitat; material: dental | place: China | collected 2122 ...
AGGACGGTGCTTATGCTGGGTTTAAACTGGAAAAATTTAGTTAACATTGCAATAAAATTATAATTTTGTTATAATGTTTGTATGAATATCACCACCATTCAAAAAGTTATCAAGATTGGTTCAAGCCGCGGCGTGACGCTGCCGGCGCGGGATTTGCGGGCGCTGGGGATTCGCGATGGCGACGAAATTGAAGTCACGGTACGTAAGTGTTCGGAGGCGGCTGACGATAATCAAGTGCTCAAAACTGCAAACTCACTCCTTAGGCAATACAAAGAGGACTTTTCTCACTTGGCGAAGCGCTAATGGTTAGTTTGACTCTCGAGCAGATTCTGCAGCTTCATGCACTGGTGCTTGTCAAAGACGGCGGTGCAGATGGCGTGCGTGACGTTGGACGGCTGGAGGCTGCGGTGTCAACACAGCATCAAGTAGTATTTGGCGAGGAATTATATGCAACAGTATTTGCCAAGGCAGCGGCGTTGATGCGTGGGATTATTGGCGACCATCCGTTTGCTGATGGTAACAAGCGTACAGCAATGCTCGCCGGACTGACTTTGCTGGAGGTGAATGGGTATAATTTTACAGCACAGCGAGGTGAACTAGAAGATTTTGCCGTCCGCGCCGCGACCGATCATCTCGATATTGATGCGATTGCTGATTGGCTGAAGCGTCATTCTCGGGTATGTTAATAACTCGTGAGACAAGCTTATATTGATGCGGGTGCTCATGCGGATATAGTATAATTGGTTTATGCAACAACCTCAGAAAAAGATTATCCAACAAGGGAGATTATTCAAAATTTTCTGGCAAGCGCTGTTGGCGGCGGCGCTGGTGGTGGTCGTGAAATATATCATTCGCCAGTATCATCTGGAGCTGATCCCGCAGAGTTCGCTGCATAACAGTGTCGTGTCCAGTGTGGTGTTTGTCATCGGTTTTTTGCTGTCGGCGACGATTGCTGATTATAAAGAGTCGGAGCGTATTCCGGCGGAATTTGCGGCGCAGCTGGAGGATATGTATGACGATGCAGTGCAGATTTACACTAGCTACCCGGTGTTTGATTTGGACGGATTTCGCAAGCAGCTCAGGAAAGTGGCACTCAGTTTCGTCGACGATGCGCGCAAGCGGTCGTATGACGCACGCAAAGACATCCGCTCCCTTGGCGACTATTTTGCCGAGATGGAGCGGGGCAAGGTACCGCCAAATTTCATCGTCAAGCTGAAGCAGCAACAGACAGTGCTGCTAAGGTCGCGCCACCGCGTTAATTACATTCAGCGCATCAAATTCATCCCTTCGGCGACCATCTTGGCACGCTCCATTGTGGCGGCGCTGATTATTCTACTGATGATCACCGATATCGATCCATTCTACGCTGGCTTGGCGATTGTTGGTACCATCACGTTCACGCTGGTTTATATGCTCATCTTGATTAAAATCATCAGTAAACCGTTTCATAAGGCCGGCAAAACTCGCGATGATGTCAGCCTATTCCTGATCAATGACGCGGCTGATTATCTGGGCAAGCGTAAGAAAGACGTGTAGAATAGTATATATGAGAGAAATTGAGATAAAAGTTAGGTTACGAGATAAGGAAGGATTGCTGGCTGCGCTGGCGGGTAAAGGCGTTGCTCTTGGCGAGCCAGTGCATCAGCGTGATCAAGTGTTTGGTCTGCCGGGAGAAGCTGGCGGTGATGGCAACACGGTGCCTTGGCTGCGGGTGCGTACCGAGACGCGTGGACAAGGCGAAAATGAAATCAAGCGGACGTTATTCACCCTAAAACGATCGGTCACTGGCCAGCTGGATAGTATTGAGCACGAAACGGAAGTTGGCGATCCAGATGTTATGATCGCTATAGTTAAGGAGCTAGGTTTCGTGCCGTTTTCGGACGTATCAAAGACTCGCCAGACCGGCAAGCTGGATGATATAGAAGTATGCATCGACTCGGTGGAAGGCTTGGGCAACTTTATGGAATTAGAGCGATTAGCTGGCGAGAATGCCGACCCTGCCGCTATAACCGATGATCTGTGGCGCATTATGGCGGAACTGGGTATCAGCCGTCAAGATGAGGTGACTGATGGTTATGATATTTTGATGAAAAAGTTGAGGGAGCAGTAAAGGGCGCTGGAGTTCTGTCTCGCCTCTAATAAAAACCTCGGGTTATCCGAGGTTTTTAACGGAGTAGAGCCTAGAAAGGTTTACTTCTTCTTGCCGCGTGATTTGACGGTAATTTTCTTTGGCTCTGGCGCTGGCGTGACTGGCACGGTTACTTTCAAGACGCCATCGTCCAGGTGCGCTTCGATAGCATCGGCGTCAGCGCGCTCTGGCAGCTGGACGCTGCGGTAGAAGCTGCTGCTCGACTCGCGTACAACGTACTTCTTTTCTTTATCTTCTTCTTTCTCGTGCCGTTGGGCTTGGATAACTAAGTTGCCGTTTTCGACAGAAATATTGACGTCGTCTTCATCGAATTTCGGCAGGTGAACCTCGACGACTAGCGCGTTATCTTTCATGTAAACATCAGTGGTAGGCAAGCCGACCGAGCGCACTTGGCGCGGCATCCAGTTGTCGTCATTAAAGAAATGGCGCTGCAGGGCATCCATTTCGGCAAACGGGTCGAATCGAACGAGTTTACTCATTTGTATTACTCCTTTCGTTTATGATTTGGCGAGCTTTTGCTCTACATTTTATTGTAATTGGTTGGCACTCGCGTGTCAAGAGTGCCAAGCATAAGTAGAATAACAGTAGTCTAGTGTGTCTCGAAGATTTCCCTAATTTTTCCACGGCAGTACATACGCTATATATAGCGGCACTATATATAGCGTATGTGTAGCTTTGTCTAAATACTGTACAATAGATGTATGGGATGGTTGCGTGATTTAATTTTTGGCGAGCCGGATGGTGATGACGAATATCTGGTGCGTCTTAATAATAATGATATGGCCTCGTCGCAAGATAATCGCGGCAGTAGGGACGAAAATAACTTTGATAAAGACGTCTCAGAGGTTGTTGCAGATACTAGGAAGTCAGACAGTAAGCCTCAGCCCGATCAATATCACTCGGCCAACGGGCAAAAAGTGATTCCCGAGATAGAAGTTGAGCGCACCGAGGCGCATCCGTCGGGCGATAATAAGTACCTCGAGGTGTGGGCACATATTCGCAACCACGCGAGCTTTGACGTGGAGCTTGATAAATATGAGATATTAGGGCAGCGAGGCGACTTGAATAAATTTCTCAAGCCAGGCGAGATTTTTGAGCTGCGTTTGTATCGCGGGCCGATGCCGCAGAGCAATTCAGTACGCAAAATGTATATTCAGTACAAGATTGTTGGTACAGGCGACTATTTTCAGGCTGATCACATGATAGAGTATAAATATGAACAAGATAATCGCGGCAACAAGTGGTATATGCCAGACGAGCTGAAACTGCTGCGGCCAGTCCGCGATATCTAGAAAGCGGGGAAGAAGTGAGAGTATTTTTTACAGACGGTAGTGCTAGCCCAAATCCGGGTCCAGGCGGTTATGCGGTAATTGAAAACGGCCAGCCGGTAGCGTTGGGCAGCGAAGACGGTCAGACGACGAATATTCGTATGGAGGGCATGGCGCTGATCGCAGCGATGGAGCTAGCTAGCGATGAGCCGTGCGAAATTCATAGCGATAGCGAATTTTGGATCAATGTGTTAACCAAGTGGGCGCCAGGCTGGGCTGCTAAAGGCTGGCGTAAAAAAGGCGGCGACATTAAAAATCTCGATCTCGTGCAGCAAGCTTATGCGCTTTACCAATCGACGCAGCCGAAGCTGGTTTGGGTACGCGGCCACGTCGGTCATGAGCAAAACGAGCTAGCGGACGAGTGGGCGAACAAAGCGCGGGCGGGCGTTCGTCTATAGCGAGAGTTTTGGCTGTTTTTGCTGTCGATCTAGATTCGGCGGGGCAGGGCGTGCTATAATGAGCTTGTTAATAATTTAATATCCAGAGTGCGACGAGGGACTGGCCTGATGACTCGCCGGCAACCTGCTTTTGCAGCAAGGTGCTAATTCCAGCCTGCTTGACCAGGAGAGATATTGTCTTTGCGGCTCCTTTCTTGGCCTCAAGCGGGGCAGATAGAAAGGAGTTTTTATATGTCTGTAGAATCTAATAATCAAGCAGTATATCGTACGGCCGAGAGCGTTTCGCCAAAACATCCGGACAAGATTTGCGACCAAATCAGCGACGCTATTCTGGACGCGTATCTTGCCAAAGACCCGCAAGCCCGAGTGGCGATTGAAGCTTGCGGCGGCCATGGCGCGCTGTTCTTAACTGGCGAAGTATCGTCGAGCGAGCTAGTTGACGTCAAGCAGATTGCGCGGCGGCTGGCTGGCGACGACGTGGAAATTATTGAGCGGATTGCACGCCAGAGCCCAGAGATTGCTCAGGGTGTGGACGCGGGCGGTGCTGGCGATCAAGGGGTGATGATTGGCTATGCTTGCGCTGAGACACCAGAATTGTTGCCGCTAGAGTATGCTTTGGCGCGGGATTTGAATCGCTTTTTGTATGATAAATGGCCGTATGACGGCAAAACGCAGGTGACGACTTATGGTGGCCAGATTGCGGCAATTGTTGCCAGCTTCCAGAATGCGCCGCACGACGAGCTGGCGGCTGCAGTGCGGCAGTGGTTTGCGCAGCAAGAATATGTGGCAGGTGATTTTGATGGCATTTCTCTGCATATAAATCCGGCGGGCGACTGGCAAATTGGCGGTTTCGCGGCAGACGCTGGTTTGACTGGGCGTAAATTAGCCGTTGATAATTACGGTCCGCGGATTCCTTTAGGTGGCGGGGCATTTAGCGGTAAAGATGCTACCAAAGTTGATCGCAGCGGCGCTTATATGGCGCGGCGGGTCGCAGTTGATTATCTTAAAAAGTTTGCAGCTCAGGAAGTGCTGGTGCGCTTGGCGTACGCAATCGGCCACGACCAGCCGGTTGAGGCTACGGCGGTAGTTGACGGCGTTGAGCAGCCAATCGCAGGTTATAACCTTAGTCCAGCGGGTATTATTGATAAGTTGCAGCTGGCTCGTCCGCAATACGAACCAACAGCGCGCTACGGTCATTTTGGTAACGGCTTTGCTTGGGATAAGTAGTCCCGCGTCTTAAGTTGTATAATAAGGGTAGTGAAGCAAGATTTAGCCTTAGAAATATTATTGAGCGGCGAAAGCGCACTGCTGACCGGCCCGGCAGGAACGGGTAAGACTTTCGTGCTGAATCAATTCATTAACTTGAGCAAGGCTAGCGGTAAGTATGTCTCGGTGACGGCGACGACCGGGCTAGCGGCGACGCATCTGGGCGGCGCGACGATTCATGCTTGGTCGGGGATTGGCGTCAGCGACCGCCTGCCGAATGGTTTTGCTGAACATGTTAGCAAGACTCGCCGCGAAATTATTGAAAAAACCGATATTCTTATTATTGATGAAATTAGTATGCTGCACGATTATCGCTTGGATATGGTTGACGAAGTTTGCCGTTTAGTACGAAAACGAGTCGATGAGCCGTTCGGCGGCATCCAAGTGGTGCTGTCTGGCGACTTCTTTCAGCTGCCGCCAGTTAATCGAGCGCAAGGCCGCGAGGGCGGTTTTGTAGTGAATTCATCGGCGTGGCACGAGCTTGATCCGACGGTATTGTATCTGAGTGAGCAGTTTCGCCAGCGCGACGGCGATACGCTGTTAGAAATCTTGACGGCGATGCGGGCTGGCGATTTGCGCCGCCGCCATGCCAAACAGCTGTTAGAGCGGACTGAATTTCAGCCGCCAGCCGGGGCAGATTTGACAGAGCTGCATACCGTGAACGTTGATGTCGATAGAATTAATCAAGCTAGGCTGGCTGAATTGCCAGGCGACGAGGTGTTGTATCAACGCCATACTACTGGCAGTAACAACTACGTTGATAATTTGCAGCGCAGCGTACTAGCGCCAGAGGTGCTGACGCTCAAAATAGGCGCGTTAGTGATGGCGGTCAAGAACGATCAGGCGCGGCGTTATGCTAATGGCAGTATCGGCATGGTGGTCGATTTCGAGCCAGCGACGGATTATCCGGTAGTGGAGTTTCGTAATGGCCGGACGGTGACTATGCAGCCTGACACTTGGGAGTTGCGTGACGGTACGCGCAAACGAGCTAGCATTAGCCAAATTCCGCTGCGTTTGGCGTGGGCGATTACTGTCCACAAAAGCCAAGGCATGACGCTGGATAGCGCGCGAATTGACCTGCGCAAAGCCTTTGTGCCGGGCATGGGCTATGTGGCGCTTAGCCGGGTGCGCGATATCGATAACCTGTATTTGACGGGTATTAATCGCATGGCTTTGCAGATGAGCGATGAAGCTTATACAATTGACGAGCAGCTACGTACGCGGGCGGCGAATGATGCTAAAAAGTTCGCGCACTTACAACCAAAAGCCGACAAACGCGCGGCCGGCGAACTTAAACCCGCCAAAAAAGCGAACAGCGCCAATTCTAGCTGGTCGGCTAAAATTGCTAAAATGCGCCAGACTTATCCTAATGCTTATAAACCATGGATTAAGGCTGATGACGATGAATTGCGCCAAATGTTCATTAACGGCGAAAGTATTGCTGCGATGAGCCAGAAACTCGGCCGCCATCACGGTTCGATCAAAATGCGCTTGCAAAAACATTTTGGCGAGGATTCGGTGCAATAATTAAGTATAAGATGTTTGAAGAACGGCACGCTTATCTCTAGGCTGTGTAGAATCAATGCGCCATAGTTCACTATCAACCAACAGGTTTGTGAAAGCATGATATTCGGCAGTATCTTTGTTGTGTTCTGTTTCCAGTGAAATAACTGCATTGGTTGGTATGGCTTTTGTTTTTCGGGCGTGTTCAAGAGCTGCTGCGTTTAGAAGTGCCTGTTGTAGACAGATACCTTTCTTCATATTAATAAAATAGCCTAAACCTCTTGGAACAATCGGCTCATGACTCTGATAGTCCTCTTGATATAACCCGATTACAGCTTCAGAATCATAGCTTAGTACACGTCTAACTACTGACGCTAGTCCAGTTAGTCCTTCTTTCCTGGTTTCAGGGCAAGCTATACGATTGTAGGCTGGACTGAGTTTGTTGACAAAATTGCGTAAGGCGGTATCACGAACTGTGTCAACTATTATGGCGGTCTTTGATCCTATATCAATGCTTGCTCCTTGATCGATAGGGGTAGATGGTCCAATTACATAATAATCATGACCGCAAAGGCTGACGGTTGCCCTTTCTTGTTCATATGATGCAATCAGTCCGCGTGCGCCAAGAGTTTTAATTAGTGTTTCGTATCGGGATAAACTTTCAGGAGAGTGTAATTTATCGTGGGTAACCATACCTATATTATAGCATAAACGTAATAAAAAAGCAATAGATAGCATTAATCCAACTATCTCTGCAACAAATCGAATTGTAAAATTTTCGTAAAAATAGTCTAAAATCTAAGAAAGACTAAGTTTTATAGTTTATGATACGGGGAAATCCTTGCTTTAGATGAAATGCAACTTATTGTAGTAAAATAGGTATCATGAATGCTAATCAATCAACACCAACCTATGAACAAGTGTCCGAGCCGACTGATATTTTCCTCTGGGCGAACCAAGCTGATGCACATAAGGACGAGCTCGAAATCGACTTATTTCTATTTACCAAGGGCTACACTGTTTATGCCACTAATTACGCCAAGGAGCTCAAGGCGCAGCTCAAGGTATTATTCCTTTACGACATGATTAGCCAGGTACAAACTGGTGCGGCTACTGGTATGATGGTGCGCGACTTTGAAGCGGCGGCTGCTGAGGATAATGTGTTGGAGCGTACTACCTTGGATCGAGTAGATCACGCGCAAGAGGTGATTGAGCAGATTCGCTACGGCGAGGAAACGCTAGAAGTGTTCCGCGAAGGCGACCATGAGTTCAAGAAGGTCAAGGGAATTGTAGCGCGCTTCAGCCGCCAGGGGGCCGAGCCGTTTTTTGTGGCTAAGATTTTACCGCAGTCACAAGTACTTAAAGGCGCAACCGCTTGGATGTATAACGGCGATTCGTTTCAACCGTTCAGTGCTGATGTCGGCCTAAAAATTACGCCAGATAATCAAGTGTTGATTGCCGGCGGTGATATTTTTGCCTTTAGCGAGCCGAAATTTATCCGTTTGTTTGGTTACGATGCTAAGCAGTTTGCTATTGCCGAGGAAAAAATTGCTGAAATCGAGAAAAACTTTAAGTTAAAGTTCCCTGAAGGTATGACTTTCGATACGTTGGTGCGCGATACTAAATCGCTAGTAACTAAGTTGCAGAAAGTTGAAATTGGTCTGGTGACGCAGGAGCAAGTCATCGAGCAAGCTGACGAAATGGGCCTAGAATTGATGACTGACGATGCTACTGGCGAGATTATTATTATGGATGCCAAGGATGCGGCGAAGTTCGTTAATCTGCTCAACGATGACTATATGACTAGCGATATGACTGGTATAAAATACGAATTAAAGGGCAAGAAGGAACTACGCGGCGATAGCGAAGCGAGCACGCCAGAAGGGGAATAATGAGCGAAGAGCATGGCGACAGCGGAGCAAAAATTGTAGTCATTGGAGGCGGCACTGGCAGTTTCACGCTGCTAACAGGTCTCAAAAAATACGTGTCTGATTTGATAGCGCTAGTTAATATGGCGGATGATGGCGGGTCGACGGGACAGCTGCGCGACGAACTTGGCGTGCTGCCGCCGGGCGATGTACGGCAGTGTTTAGTAGCACTGAGCGATAGTCCGCGGGTGCGCGATTTGTTTAATTATCGATTTGATGATGGTAGTTTGAAGGGGCATGCTTTCGGTAATCTGTTTTTGACAGCGCTCGAGAAAATGACCGGTAGCTTTGGCGAGGCAGTGCAGCTGGCTAGCCAAGTTCTCAATATTCAAGGCAGGGTGATTCCGACAACTTTAACCGATATTACGCTGTGCGTCGAGAGCGCTTCGGGCGAGCCGATCAAAGGGCAATTCAAAATCGCGCATGCCGATATTGCCAAACGGCCAAAAGTGTGGCTAGAGCCAGAGGCAGTGGCGCATCCAGCGGCCGTTCAAGCAATTTTGGAAGCTGATATGGTGGTGATTGCGCCGGGTAATCTCTACGGTAGTTTGGCGCCGGCGCTGGTAATTGGCGAAATTCAGGAAGCATTGGCAGCGACGCGGGCGAAATGTGTTTTTGTTTGTAATCTAGTAACCAAACCTGGCCCGACGGATGGTTTGAGCGTGGCAGATTTTGCCAGCGAAATTGAGCGTTTGGCGGGCAGCGAGTTTCTAGACTATGTCGTCTTCAATACCGACGAACCATCGAGAGAGCTGATGACGAAGTATGCCCATGACGGCGAACATACGGTGCAATATGATATTAGCGAACTTAAACGCCAACATTATGAGTTTCGCGGGGCTGGTATCCTAGCTAAAAATATATGGGCGGGCGTGCAATCAAGCGACCCGATTGCCGCAGTGCGCAGTTTTATTCGGCATGATCCAGATGCGGTGGCGCGCCAGCTGATGCGTATATACTTTGCATAAGTGAAGTTTTCTGTCATTGCTGACCTCTATAGACGCTAGATATAGCGTCTATTTGCTTATATAAACACTATAGTTTTCCACGTTTTTGTGGAAAAGTAAAGAAGTTATCATTTTTAGTAAAAAAGGTATTGCACAAGCATGATGAAACGTTGTATGATAAAGCCAGTGGCAAAGGCAAGAGAAATTCTCGAGCTAAAACAAACACCACCGCGTAAAATAACAAAAGAAAGTAGGGTAGTCATGACTGACGCAGCTATTAGCCAATCTATGTACGGTAGGGCGGGCGTCTTGGTTTGCGTACCTGATGCTTACGTATCGCGGGCGACGCTGTCTTTGGGCGCGTAGCCGTATAGTTTGTGGTACTTTTACAATTCGAAGTTGGACATCCTCGAGATCAACAACCTGATAGTGAGCAGTGGAATATCGACCCACGCTAAAATTGTCGAAAGTTCTTTCCTCTAACACAACACCTCCCAAAAACTCCACCTCACACACAAGTCTCTCAAAGGTATGCTAAATACGATATGAGTTGTTTGACAGCTCTTGATTTTAAGCATACTTGACTAAACTAAAACAAACACACCTATGCGAAAACAAACAGCTCGCTATCAGATTGGTGATCTCGAGACCTCTATCAGACCATGTGGTATGATGGGGGAATGAGTATTAAAGAACATCCACCACTTCATGTTCCGGTATTACTTGATGACGTTGTGCGGTTGCTAAATCCTAAAGATGGCGAGAGTTATCTCGACCTGACGGCTGGATACGGCGGACACGCGGGCGCCATTGTCGAACGAACGCATAATTATCGCGGAATGACTTTGGTCGATCGCGATGAATTTGCACAAGCAAACCTAGCGGCATTTGTCGGCAAAGGGGCAGAGTTAATACACGCTGATTTTGTCAGTGCTGCCCTGCAGCTGATTGCTATAGGTAAGCGGTTTGATATGATATTGATTGATTTGGGGGTGTCGTCACCACAGCTTGATAGGGCTGAGCGAGGATTTTCATTTTCGCATAGCGGTCCGCTGGATATGCGGATGGATCGGCGGCAATCTTTAACTGCAGAGCAGGTGGTTAACACCTATTCGCAGGGCGAGCTGGAGCGGATTATTCGCGATTACGGCGAAGAGCGGCCAAATATTGCGCGGCGTTATGCTGCTGCGATTATTAAGGCTAGACCGCTGGCGACAACTGAAGATTTGGCATCGGCTATTTTGAGGGCACATGTCGGACGGCGCCAGCGAACGCATCCGGCGACACGTACTTTTCAGGCGATTCGGATTTTTGTAAACGATGAGCTTGAGCAAGTACGAGCGATTATGCCATTATTACCCGAGCTGTTGTCGCAGGGCGGGCGAGTCGGTGTAATTAGCTTTCATAGCCTGGAGGATCGTATCGTTAAGCGATACTTTACCGAACAGGTCAAAAACGGCTACGAGGCAGAGCTTCGTATCATTACGAAGCATCCTGTCGATGGAGCTATTAGAGATGTTCACAATCCGCGCTCGCGAAGTGCTAAACTTCGTGTCGCTGTGAAAATATAAAAACAGAAAGGAAGATGTAGCATGACTCGCCGCATCCAAGTACAAGTCCAAGCCGACGTTCAGCATGACATCACTGTCGTGCGCCGCGCCGCTTAGGCAAAAATAACACAACTCATAGGGCAGAGGAGCGTAATTTTCGTTTTTCTCCTAACGTTCCTCTGGCTTTTGAGTGTCAAAATAAATAACAAAAACGAATCCACCACATGTCATATTCACGAACTACACAATTTAATAGCCGGCGCCAAGGTAATTATGGGCGCAACCGCAATACAGTTGCTTTTGCATCGGCTATCAAACTCGGCCCGATTTCTAATGCGATTATTATTGCGCTTCTCTTGACACTGCTAGGTCTGTTATACTTAACACAAGCGGGGAGTGTTTCGGGCTATGATTATGAGTCAAATGACGTCAGTAATAAAATTTCGACGTTGACCGAACAGAAGAGCGATTTGGCGGTTGAGAATGCTCGCCTAACAGCTCTGCAATCAGTTAAAGACAGCAGCGTTGCTCAAAGGATGGCTACCCCGGCTGATACTCAGTATGTAAGCAAATAGGAGTTCTAAGATCATGAGTGTATCGCCAACTCGTTTTATTCGACGCTCGAGAGTTGGCTTTTTGTTTAGTATAGTGTTGGTCGTCTCGGCCATTTTTGTAGTGCAGCTTTTCGTAGTGCAGGTAGTGCGGCATGATTACTATGTAACACAGGCTGATAATGAGCAGATTAAGAAGTTCACGCTCAAAGCGCAGCGCGGCGAGATTTATGCTATGGATGGCAGTGATCCGAAGCCGCTAGTGATGAACGAGACGGTCTATAAAGTTTGGGCAGATCCAACACAAGTATCTGATAAGCAGGCGGTGGTAGATACGCTGAATAGCGTCGCTGGCGGCAACGTAGTTGATGGTTTCGCGGCGTTGATCGACAAAAAACCTAGCCGCTACCAAATTTTGACGAAATATATTACGCGGACTCAGGCTGAATTAATCAAGAAGAAAAAGCTAGCGGGTATCGGTTTCGAAGTTGGAACGCGCCGGGTCTATCCTGAAGGACGATTGGCTAGCCAGGTTTTGGGTTTTGTTAATCACGAGGGTAAAGGAGTATATGGCTTCGAGCAAGCTAATAACCGAGCTTTGTCTGGGCGCGACGGTATGCTCAAAACGGTGACGGACGCTCGCGACGTACCGCTGACAATTGGCGACAAGAATGTCCGCCAGCCGGCAGTAAATGGACGAAGTATTGTTTTGACGATTGATCGTAATATTCAGACACAAGTCGAATCAGCGCTTGAGGCTGGCGTTAAGCGCAGCAAGGCTACTAAAGCAAGCGCTATTGTCATGGAGCCAAGTACTGGTAAAGTGCTGGCAATGGCTAATATGCCGACGTATGATCCATCGAATATCAATACTTCTGACGTGTCGGTCTTTAACAATGATACGATTTCGCATCCGTACGAAGCGGGCTCTGATGTCAAGACTTTCACGGTAGCGACCGGAATCGATAAGGGTGTTATCTCACCACAGAGTACTTACAACAATACTGGCAAAATCAAGGTTGAAGATATCACGATCAATAACGCTTCTAAAAACAGCTTCTTGAACGGCGACATCACTATGCAGACAGCGCTGAACTGGTCGCTGAATACTGGTATGGTAACGATTGCGCAGCGGCTGGGAAATGGTTCTTATATTACTCGCGGCGCGCGTGATAAGATTTATGATTACTTTTATAATCGTTTCCGGCTGGGGCAGCTGACTGGTATTGAGCTGGCGAATGAGGCGGGCGGCACAGTTATTTCGCCAGCACAGCAAGAAGGTAATGCCGTGCGTTACAGTAATATGGTGTTTGGCCAGGGTATGAATGTGACAATGCTGCAGGTGGCAAGTGGTTTTTGTTCGGTAGTTAATGGCGGCGTATATCACGCGCCGACGGTTATCAACGGTACCATGGGTGATGGTGGCAAATTTGCTGCTACAGCGGCGAAGACCAGCGTTCGTGCTATCAGCGAAGCTTCGTCGCAGACAGTGCGCGAAATGGTGCATCAGGCTCATTATGCGACATATAAGCCGCATGACGACTCGGAACGCTGGTTAGTCGGCGGCAAGACCGGTACTTCACAGGTGATTGTTAACGGCAAGTATGATGATAACGAGACCATTGGTACCTATCTGGGTTTTGGCGGCGAATACGGTAAAATCCCGCGTTACGTTATCATGGTAGAGATAGCGGCAGACGGCCGCGGTATGGGCGGCGGCTCGGATGCCAAGCCTATTTTCAACGAGATATCCAACTGGATGATAGAATACTTAAAATTAGCCCCGAGAGAGTAGGGTAGGGAGTATAATGGTAATATGTCGATTGTAACTTTTGGAAACGAATTGAACTCGGTTTTTCTAATGAGCTTGATGGCATTTCTACTGGCGATGCTGCTAACGCCAGTATATACATATTTTGCTTACAAATATAAATTCTGGAAAACACAGCGTACAGCAGCGGTAACTGGCGAAAAACTCAAGATTTTTAACTTATTGCATAAGAAGAAAATCGAGCGGCATATTCCGACCATGGCGGGAATAATTGCCGTATTGGCGATTGTGGCGGTGACACTGGCCTTTAATCTGGATCGAGCGCAAACTTGGCTGCCATTGGCGGCGTTAGTTGGCGGCGCGGCGATTGGTTTGATTGATGATATTTTGAATGTTTTTGGCTCTAACCGCAAGGATGCTGGCTTGCGTAGCTGGGTGAAATTTGCCATGATCATCGGCGTCGGGCTGGTGCTGGGCTGGTTTTTCTTCTGTAAGCTTGGCTACTCGTCGGTGCATATCCCATACGTCGGCGATTGGCAAATGGGCGCGTGGATTGTCGGATTGTTTGTGTTTGCGGTGGTAGCGACGGGTAACGCGGTCAATATAAGTGACGGCCTGGACGGTTTGGCGGGCGGTTTGCTGGTAATGTCATTTTCGGCATTTGGTGTGATTGCGCTACTGCAGGGCCATTTAAAGTTGGCGGCGTTCTGCTTCACGGTGGTCGGTGCGTTGCTGAGTTATTTGTGGTTCAATATCTTTCCAGCGCGGTTCTTTATGGGCGACGTTGGCAGCTTTGCTTTTGGGACGAGCTTGGGTGTGGTAGCGATGATGACCAACACGCTATTTTTGCTACCGATTATCGGCATATTGTTCGTGGTCGAGGCTGGGTCGAGCTTGTTGCAGATGACCAGCAAGAAATTATTCCATCGCAAGATATTTCTGTCGGCGCCGATTCATCATCATCTGGAGGCATCAGGCTGGCCAGAGGCTAAAGTGACGATGCGTTTTTGGGTGATTGCTGGCGTGGCGGCGTTTGTGGGGATGGCGATGGCGATGACCGGGGGGCATATTGCTCCGTGATTGGCGCTCGGCACCGCGACAGGTACGTACAATTTACCGATGGCAAAATCCAGCGTAAACACCGGCCTGATTATTGGTTGATGTTATGTGCGGCGTTGTTGATGCTGGTAGGAATGATAATTGTTTATTCGGTCGGGCCGCAGTATGCTAATTTGCAGAATAGTGCTTATGGCAGCGATTATTCTAGTACGTATTTCTTTTTCAAACAGCTTATGGGTATTAGCCTGGCAGTTAGTGGTTTTGTACTGTTGATATTGGTACCGTTTGATTATCTCAAGAAGTATATTTTTCAGTTAATGATGATTGGAATTGGCTTATCGTTTTTGCTTTTTTTGATTGGAAATATTCTGCATATTGATGCAATAGCGCAGAACACGCTAGGCGCTTATCGCTGGTTTCACTTGGGACCAGTTAATTTTCAGCCGTCCGAGCTGCTAAAACTAGCGATGACTTTGTATATGGCGGTGTTTTTAGGTAAACGCTACCAAGAGGGTAAGATAAACGACTTGAAAGAAACAGTCTATCCAGCAACGGCGTTGGTCGGCTTTTTGTTATTTATTGTCGTAGTGTTGCAAAAAGACATGGGCTCGGGAGTGGCGATAGCGGCGGCTGCGGCGTCGATATTTATGGTGAGTACGATAAGAATGAAAACTCTGATGCAAATTGCATTAGTGGGCGTGCTGTTTTTGGGACTCACGGCAGTAACGGCGCCGCACCGGTTGGAACGGATTACGACGTTTTTCGGAGCGAGTAAATCAGCCTCGCAAGACGATAACGATTATCATATCAAAAACGCAATGATTGCGTTGGGGACAGGTGGGTTAACTGGCCGCGGTATCGGCAAGAGTATTCAATCGACAGGCTACTTGCCAGAGGCAATTAACGATTCGATTTTTGCTGTAATTGGTGAAATTTTCGGCTTCGCGGGGACAATCTTGGTAGTGATGCTGTTTACGGCTTTGTTATTGCGAATCCTACGAGTTGCTGAATACTCGCCAGATATGACCAGGCGATTGGTAGTGGCGGGTATTTTTGGCTGGTTATTTGCGCACTTTTTCATGAATATTGCATCAATGATTCATTTAGCGCCGTTAACAGGTATAACGCTGCCGTTCTTGAGTGCTGGCGGCAGTAGTATGCTGTTTTCGGGCGCGGCTTTGGGGATTGTTTTCCAGTTATCGCGATATACTGCACATAAACCAATAGATATAGGAGGCCAAGATGCGGATATTAGCCGTAGGCGGCGGCTCGGGGGGTCACGTTACTCCAGTCGTCGCCGTGTTGCGAGAAGTTAAAAAACAGCAGCCAGATGCAGAACTACGGTTTTGGGTTGACCGCAAATTTAGCAAGCAAGCGCGCAATGTTATGGCTAGCTTTGATAGCTTGGTGCGCGTAGATGTCATTGCTAGCGGCAAATTGCGCCGCTATCATAATCTTAGCGTTGTGCGTCAGCTGCTACGCTTACGGACAATTGTGTGGCCAAATTTTGTTGATGCGCTGAAGGTGTGCGTGGGTTTTGTTCAGAGCTTAGTGAAGCTGATTGCCTGGCGTCCAGATGTGATATTTACGAAAGGAGGCTACGTTTGCATGCCAGTCGGTTTGGCGGCACATGTGCTGCGCATTCCGCTGGTAATTCACGACTCAGACGCTCATCCAGGGTTAACTAATCGCGTATTGGCACGTTGGGCTGACCGCATTGGCACTGGCGCTCCGCTAGAATATTATCCGTACCCCAAGGCGATTAGTCGTTACGTTGGCGTACCGATCCGCGAGGGATTTAAGCCGTACAGCGAGCAACAGCGCCGCGTGGTTAAGGAAAAACTAGGATTTCCAAGCAGCAAGCCGCTAGTGCTGGTTACTGGCGGCGGTTTGGGTGCGGAGCGGTTGAATAATGCTGTGGCAGATACTATTAGCGAACTTACACAGTTCACTAGCGTAATTTTAATAACTGGTACTGGCCAGTATGCCGAGATTCGGCAGCGGTTGCCAGAGGATACAGATCAAGCTAAAGTCTATGACTTTGTTAGCGATGGCATGATTGATATGCTTGGTGCGGCTGATGTTGTGGTGGCACGTGCTGGTGCGACCACAATTCTCGAGTTGGCAGCGCTGGCCAAACCGACGATTCTGGTGCCGAACGGCTTTTTGACTGGCGGTCATCAAATTAAAAATGCTAAGGTATATGAAGACAAAGGTGCTGTCAAAGTTATCGACGAAATGCAAATGGAAAAAACGCCGCAGTTGCTCGTCGATGAGATAAAAAACCTTATTGACGATCCTGCAGAAGCACGGCAAATGGGGCAGGCTTTTCTGTCGTTTGCACATCCTGGTGCTGCTAAAGATATGGCCGATATGATTCTAGATGCTGCTAATAGCCGCCGAACGAACCCTGATAGCGCTGCAAAATGATATAATTAATACCACAAGCATGTTTGGTATGAGATCGAAAAAATCTAAATCACGCCGCGCCGCACAGCCTGTGCGGCGCCGTGCTGTGGTTGATGATAGCTCGCCTAGTGCGGGAACACTATTTCGGCGTAATCGTACCTTGACTGGTAGCCTCATTCCCTCGGTGTCTAGTCCTAATGAGCAATCGGCTAGCTTGCAATCACCGCGCGTGCAGGCGCACAACCTGAAGCGCAAACGCCGCTCTATCCGCTTAGCGTTGATTAGCGCATTAGTGCTAATTGCTGGTTTGGGGTGGCTGCTTACTCAGATTATTGTCGAGCCGAAAGTGCAAATTGTCGGCACCAGTAACGATCCAGAAGTACAAACTGCCGCCCGCGATTATGCAGCGGCCATACAAGATTACCTCTCTGCTAATCCGCTCGAGCGGCTGGCTGTAAATATCAATGCTAATAATCTTAGCCGGGCCATTCAAAGTAGATACCCAGAAGTGTCTAGCGTGTCGCCGCCAGCTAAAGGTGCTCTCTGGTTGGCCGATTTTTCGGTTAATTTGCGCTTGCCAGTGGTTTATTGGCAGTCTGGTAATATGAAAGCTTACGTTGATAGCACAGGTGTAGTATTTGAACGTAATATCCTCGGCACGTCAGTTATCGCCGTCGAGGATCAAACTGGAATTCGTGCAAGCGTTGGTAATTCAGTAATTAGCGGCCGTTTTCTGCAGTTTATCGGTAAGGTTGTGGGACATTTCAAAGAAAACAATCTTACTGTTAATAAAATGATTCTGCCGGCTAGTACTACTCGCCAGGTGCTAGTCAGTCTCGACGGGGTGGGGTACTCGATTAAAATGACAGTTGACCGCCCAGCGGCTGGCCAAGTCGAAGACGCGGTACGTGCCATCCGCTATTTAACGAACAGAGGAATAACTGCAGAGTACATTGATGTGCGGGTAGGTAGGCGAGCTTTTTATAAATGAGGAAGAGACTTTAGGTAGAAGGTTACCCCTGCACTGGTGGGTCATGTTCTACTTTTGTTCTATTAAACAGCCAAAAAGGCTAGGTGAAAAAACTATATTAAAATATTGAAAATGCAAAAAGTCAAATAAAGCAGGCGAGGCGGGAAAAGTAGTAGGGGACAATATTTTTGAAAAAATGCAAATTTATTCTCACAGCGCTGAGATTTTTTCTGTGGATAACTTAAGTCTATAAACATGTGCTAATTACTACAATTTAAATTTCGAGTTTGTTTTCGAGTGCGTGGACTTATATCTATAGAACTGCTGGTTGGCGGTATTTTTTATATAGCGAATAAAATGTAAAAGTAAAAGATAACTCTAGTAGCGCGACAAAGCTCCCCATTTATAGACCAAGATTAATAAGCTGCGGCTTATATCAAAGTAAAACCGTTATTTGCGAACGTATGATTAATCATCCTGACAACATAGATTATAAGACGTAAAACGGACATTGTGCGACGTTAAGTCTATGTGTAAAACATGAATGAGATTGCAACCCTTTTGTTACTGTTTGATTGATTCCAAAGGTTTATTGCCTCACAACTTTTAGTTATTTTATGTTTGCCCCGCTTTTTATGTATGTATAAGATTTTGTCTTTGTGTACGTATTTGTCTGTATTTTGTCGTCTTCATGTTAGTCTTTCTCAAGATTATTTTATTAGATTTTACTATGTATATATTTATCGTAACGACTTATATCTACAAAAATCCAAACTTTTGCGTTTGAGCTTCCTTAGCAAATCGTTAAAATTAAAATGTTCTATATTTGTTATAAACCTGTTGATTGCTGGACAAAATACAGATAGGTAGGGTTAGTCCTTGTCGCTTATCGATTAGCTTTAGCAGAGTCTCGCTTACTCATGCGATAAAGTTTTATACATCACAAAGACCAGATCTCTAAATAACACTCCAAATTACTATAAGCATAGGTTAGATGTTAGAACTGTCAATTTTAGGTGTACTCTGGTTTTCGATGCGGCGCTGTATTTTTTCAGTATCTTCAGCTGCTGGAAAATCCTCTGGGTTCATACCTTGCTGATTGCGAATAGTCGTTCTAACTGCGTCATTATTATCGTTATTGTCATGAAGCACAGCGTTATACGATGATATCCCGTAATTCTCTATATTAGCTGCCGTCATTTCGTTCGCCAATGTTTTACCTGCCAGCACAACGTTGTGGGCTTTATTAGCCCAAGGTTTGTTTCCAGTATTTAGCTTCTCTTTCATCTGCTTATTAGTTTTGCCACCAAAGAAGGATTTGTCGCCATCGTTTTTTATTCTAGCTAACCCTCTCGGGCTAATGCCTGCTTCTATAACGCTGGAGGATAATCTCTTGTCCGACTCAGAAAATTCACGCCGACGCGCAAGTCTATCCATATCCTGATGGTACTTCTCGGCAATTTCTTGTTTGCGCGTTTGTGTTGCAAAATAATTCTGAGCTTCCGCAACTCTAGGTTTTTTGGTTGGGTTACCGTTTTGAGCGATAAGATAGCACGCCAGTCTTGTCAACCTAATGTCACCAATATTATTGCTGTTACCATAGCCTATCGAAACCATTTTCCCCACATGGGAAAAATGGTTTTCCACAGGTACGCCAGTTGTATGGAGTGCAATCTTAGCGCGCTCAACCACCTTTCTGAAAGAATCCCATTTTGCATATTCGAGAACCCCTTGGAGCTCTCTAGCATACCAGAACTCACCTTGCTTATCTTCATGCTTGATAGACTCAAAAATGCTATCACTTTGTTTGATTTTTAACTCGCTTGCCATATCTTTATTATACCAAAAAGCTCATCGTGATTATTATAACACTACTGTAAAACACCAGTTATGCGGTTGAGCCCCGTAGAACGGTTTCAGTACCATTCAATATAACACTACTGTAAAACTAGGAGTGCGTGGGTGGCCCTGAGATTAATGTTTCAGTACCATTCAATATAACACTACTGTAAAACTTTGATTTTGTGGCCTCGATTGTTAAAACGGTTTCAGTACCATTCAATATAACACTACTGTAAAACAGTGGCACTTATATCAATGCAAGTCTTGGCGTTTCAGTACCATTCAATATAACACTACTGTAAAACGAGCCACCACCTCGCCGGCGTTGTCTTTCGGTTTCAGTACCATTCAATATAACACTACTGTAAAACATTACCGCGTAATTGCCGCGTATTTTGTCAGTTTCAGTACCATTCAATATAACACTACTGTAAAACGAAATGAAACAGCTCCGCGAAATCATTGTTGTTTCAGTACCATTCAATATAACACTACTGTAAAACAAATTCATGCTAAAGCAGAGTACCGCCAGCGTTTCAGTACCATTCAATATAACACTACTGTAAAACGCTCGCGGCAGGTTTGGCAGGTTTTCTTGTGTTTCAGTACCATTCAATATAACACTACTGTAAAACCTGTCGTGGCACTACCATGCTGTCCCCCTTGTTTCAGTACCATTCAATATAACACTACTGTAAAACAATAGGTATTTTCCCTCTCGCTTTACTCTAGTTTCAGTACCATTCAATATAACACTACTGTAAAACTATCATTTGATGTTGACTTGACACGGTACGGTTTCAGTACCATTCAATATAACACTACTGTAAAACAACTTGTAGCCGTTGAATGAGCTTGTGATTGTTTCAGTACCATTCAATATAACACTACTGTAAAACGCCAACGATCGGTATTGAGCTGATGGCCGCGTTTCAGTACCATTCAATATAACACTACTGTAAAACACAAAATAAAAACCCAAGCCGGCTGTTTATGTTTCAGTACCATTCAATATAACACTACTGTAAAACCTACTTTTATTATAGCATATCTGTTGGAGAGTTTCAGTACCATTCAATATAACACTACTGTAAAACTAAGTTCTGCTGCTCTGTCCTTGTCGAGCTGTTTCAGTACCATTCAATATAACACTACTGTAAAACGCTTATTGTTTGTTTACGACTCTCACAATTGTTTCAGTACCATTCAATATAACACTACTGTAAAACCGCCAATAGCAGTAGCCACAACTTTTGCAAGTTTCAGTACCATTCAATATAACACTACTGTAAAACTTCTGGTTATGTTACTTTACCTCTGGTGTCGTTTCAGTACCATTCAATATAACACTACTGTAAAACGCTCGACAACCTCCAGTCTGACATTCTCCAGTTTCAGTACCATTCAATATAACACTACTGTAAAACCTCAATTGTGAAGTTTTACAGGGGTAAACGTGGTAGCGCTTACCATATGTTACTATGAATTAGTACTGAAATCGTATAGATCGTCATCAACGACAAGGACGTTTTCCTCGTTTAACTTATTCTTACAGTTTTTCTCAATAAAAAGTACTGAAAAATGATTATTTTGCACGTATTGTAAAAGTGCCTGCAGCTCGCTGTGCGACAGCAATTGGCGCTGATTTATCAGAATCACCAAACGCTTTGACAACAATTGCTGCGCTGAGTCTATAATACCATAAAGCTTGTCAATATAGTTATTCCCCGTGTTCGCCTCCAATTCTACGTGCGCCATTTTCATAATGTCACCAATGTTTATCTCTGTTTGATAGTTCAAGTTTTGTGAGAATCCAGTATTGATGGCGCTAAGAACATCCAAAATCTCTTTTTCGATTTGGGCTAGTTTAATTGGATCTAGGTCGCTGCTGTCTTGGATATTTTTATAAAGAGCTGTTGTAATAGTTCGGCTGGATAGGTCGTAGGAATACAAGTCGGTGACGATTAGTGTGTCTTTTGTTAAATTCAGAAGGCCATTTTCGTTATTGTAAATAACGGTGCGATTATTCTCTTCCCTTTTGGTGTACATATCAAGAATACCCTCGACAATTTTTCTGAAGAATATATCGTTATGGATAACCAAAGTTGCGATACCGCCATCGTCTGGCAGGGCTAGCGTATTATCAAATCCCGAGATAGTTAATTTCATAGAACTACCGTCCTGTCGGTGCTCTGAATGGACAGTTCGTCATACTCCCCTGCCAGATATTCCATTGAGGCGAACTGTCGCTCGGTTATTGTTAATAGCTGAACAACGCCATTGTCGGGTATGATTTTCTTAATTCTGTCATATGTCAATTTTTCATTGGTAGAATTGAGAACTAATTTGCTGTAAACAGATTGCTGCATCATCACAAATCCCTCATGAATAAGTTGTTTGCGAAATGTCGCGTATATTTTCCGTTCGCGAGCGCTAACCATTGGCAAGTCAAAAAATAAAATCATTCTCATATAGCGTACTTTCATCATTAGATTAATTCATATTCAGGAAGCTCTTCTTCCCTATTTTCTTCCATCGCTCTAAAAAATAATTTAACATAAATACTGATTGCGTTTGACAAGAATTGCTCTTTGTTGAGTATCATGACTTTGTGATTGAGGACCTCAATTAGGCGGCTTTTGAAGAAGTCATCAAAAGCGAAGCTGCGGCATTTATAAACTTCGCGGTCAACTACAGGACGAAACGGCTCCATGAGGTCGCAGGTGAGATTAAAAGGGTTGTATTCATTGCAATGATTGACCCCCATAGTTGTTGAATAGCCGGCTGAAGTAATTTCCCTGTTGAAAGCTGAAAGGAGAATTGCGTAACCATAGTTAAGCGCTGCGTTTATGTTGCTGGAGCTGTCGCGCGAAAACTGCGGACCAAATAGTTCTTTGAAGTAGAGTTTGGCGGCATGCGCTTCCCGATTGGTAGTATCTCCGGGTAATACTGATGCGGCAAAATTCATAAGCGTTTCGCAGGAGGTTTGGTTGGAGGTTTCTCTGTAGACTACCTGAGCTTGCTTGATGATTTTTTGAGCAACGATTCTCTGCCAGATTTTATCTTTGGTGGTCTGAGGCCATTGGCTTTGGCGGCGCATTTGTTTGCTGGCGTTGTGGGCGCCGTAATATGGTATTATCTCGCCGTATGGATTGCGCTGATGATCACAGAAGATTATCTTCACCTTGTAGCGAGCTAGCTCACAAAGCAGATAAGCAGTGATGTTGACGGCGGTATTTTCGATAATTAAAGTGCCGATTTCGCTGATGTGAAGCGCTTTTTCCTTGCCATCGCTAATGATGAGCATGTAGTCGTTTTTGTAGCTTAGTTTGCAACGATTCTTGACGATGACGGTTCGCCAAGACATGCTAACGGCCCTGCTCTAATGTTTTTCCGTCTAATTTTCGGCGGTGCAGTCCAGTGATAGATTCGTAAACGAAAGTAAGTTTGGTTGGGTCGAGATTTTTGCCTATCATTCTACCAAAATCACTTGGTAGTTGAAGTTTTGGGAAGTTCTTTTTCATATCTACGCGCCCCGATCCAGCGTGTGTAGCCACTAAGACTAACCCTATAACCTTAATCTTATCATCTACAGACATTGCTTGGTATTTACTACTGGCAGCCTTCGCTTTTTCGACGGCGTTACCAAATTGTTGGTACTGGCTGCTCAGCTTATCGGTGTAAACTTCCCAGAACCTCTCTATTCCGCTAATAACTTTATCTCTTTTTTCGATTTGTTTAGCGCGCTTATCGCGCAGGTTGTCGTCTTCTTTAGCTTGTTCCTCTGAAATTGTGACACGCGGAATTCTCCGTTTTAAGGCTATCGCTACGGCATATTCGATATCATAAGGTAGCTTCAGCTGTTTGGCATTAGTAACCTCGCTACTGCCAACGACGAATTGCTCATTGCCGTCATATTCAATTTTTTGATTGATTGGTATTTTAGGAAGAAGTACCGTAGCTTGCTTGTAATTGTTGCTGATATATTCATTGATTGAGTCTGATCTGGTCTTTTCTAGTGTATAAATCTGCGCTGGGACACTGACGATTTCATTGACCGAGACGTCCTTATTTCGTACCTGTTTGAGATAGTTTATAGCCGTGAAATAAGCCGCTTTTCTCCCTGAATAGCCACCGTATTTATCGACTGGTAGGTTCGCCTTTCTAGCGATCATAGTGGCGCCAGAGTTTTTACCGTAAATAGTTTGGTCGTAGAATTGATTGTCGCCAATTTCAGTTTTCTTTGTGATCAGACAATCATTGTATTTCATTGTTCGGTCGATGACATTACGCTCGGTTTTACTTTGCCAGATAATTTCACCAGTCTCTGTATTAGTAAGATCGTAGTTCATTGACGCGAGGATAAAGCTGCTGCGATCCGTGTCGGTCTGTTTTTTAGATTTGAACTTCATGTATTCACCGTAGATAAATGCGTTATCTAGTTTTGGGTAGCGAATTTTTACATACTGAGCTAGGACGGCGGCTAGATAGGCGTCTTTGGCATGATGCAGGTCGTTAATTTCTCGGCATTTTGGCAAGTCATGGATGCGACGGTACTCAGAACTCATGCCGGCGCGGATCGTGAATACCTCTGTTGATGAATTGTGGTATTTTTCGGTCAGCATTCTGGCGAGGTGTTTGGTGATTTGCCGCGTCTCAACAAGCTGGCGATTGACAAATCCAGCAACGCGGTCTTCAGACAGTTGCTTTTGGTTCGTTAGACGCTGAAATTTAAGCTGCGACATAAGCTTAGCGTTTTTGAGAGATGTCCAAATCGAGCGCATATGATTTTGGATATCGGGCGCGATAGGATAGTCATCAAGTTTTCGCTGATTTTCTTTGCGCAGTACCAACACAGTATTGTCTAGCGAATCGTCTTTGGTTAGTGACCGCGGCAAGATGTGGTCAATCTCACTGTCTCTGAGGTCGTTTTCGATGTCAAGCGGCTCGCCTGTATAAGCACACTTACCGTTCTGGAGGAAATACAGATAATACTTTTTCTTATCGAGCTTGTCTTTGTATTCAGCCAATTGCGATTTTATATCAGATTTGGTATATGCCTTGCCGTAAAGATCCTTGTACATTTTTTCAAGCTGGCCATATCGGCTTTTGGTTCTAACTTTCTCGTCTTCATTGCGGGCCATCTCGATGCTAATCAGCTTTGGTTCGTAGCCGATTGTGTCGACAATCTCGTCAACAATTCTAACGCTGCGCCACAGAGCGCGTTTGATGCCCGGCGATCCGGCGAGCTTTTTAATGTCGTCGTAGGCTATGTCTGTGCGCTGGTCTGCCGACAAGATATCGTCAATAATCTTTTTGAACTCGTATCGATCGCTTTGGATGATCTGCATAAAGTTATCTTTAGAGCTACGCATCGTCTCTATGACGGTCAGCTCGCCGTAAGGCGTGCGCGCAGTGATGCCGTCAAGCAACTTGTGAGATAGTCGTCCCCAGCCACTATAGTTTAGCTTCAGAATAGTGCGAAGCTGGTTCTCGTTAAAGATATTACTATACTTTTGTAGCTTCTTAGATAGGATCTTTTTGTCTTCAAATAGAGTAATCCATTTAATAACTTCTTCGATTGCTTTTTGAGTTTTTGGCGTAATCTCAATACCGATTTTGTTTGTAAAATCAAGGTAAGACTTACGCGATGAAGCAAACGATTTCTCTTTGGCTGCTCCGGAAATAATGAGAGAGTCGGTGTTGTATATTTGATTGTCGTAGAGATATTTGACGAGCTTTTTGTAAGTAACTGAAGACTCTTTGGTGAATAACTCGTCAACGATGCGGTTCTGAATATCTGAACTCAGTCTTTCGCCGTTGACGGTTACATTCTTTAATTCGTTGCGAACTTCGTACTCTTGATAAAGCAGTGAATTTTTAGGGAGAACTTCTTCGTCTGGTAGGTAGGTACAGTTGTTGCGCATTCGGTCAATGAATTTCTCAGCGGAAGCTTCGTCGTCTATCATCTCGTCGAAATTCCACGGATAAATCACGTCATCTTTCTTTTTGACTGACCAGGCAAAATCACCGCCAGTTTTGAGCGGTCCGATATAGTACGGTAATTTGAATGTGAATATACTAATGATTTTGTCGCGATTTTGAGCTAGGAACGGATAGTACTGTGCTTGATTGTCGATAATTTTCTCGAGTTCGTACTGGTGAATCTGATGTGGGATGGCACCGTTATCACGAATGCGTTGCCTAGAGAGAAATTCCTCTAGCTCAGCCCGCTTCTCAAATCGCTGGTAGCGCGGGTTGTCCTTGGCAATTTCGCCGAGTTGTTTTTTGATAGATTTATATAAATCATCGAGATTTCGCTTGTGGTTATTATATAGCTCAAATTCAGCGGCGTCGCCATGAAAAAACGTCTTGTACTTTTGGGGTAGAAATTCGTGAAATAGCGCTTTAAGGTCGGATAAATCTTGACGATAGGCATCGTATTTTTCAATCATAATGTCGGACAGGCAGCTATCTTTTCTGATAAATTGGCTGAAAACCGTCCATTGATAGACCGATTCTAAGGTCTCTATGAGTTCGTAGCGATCGTCACCGATTGCGGTTGCAATTTCATCGCGTTGCTCCTCGTAATTTTTATTCGAGAACTCCCCTTTTACTTCGAGAGAGTCGTCCTCGAATAGTTTATTGGCGCTCCACTTTAAGCCGATGGCTGCACCGACGGCTTCGCTGACAGCCCTCTTGTTGTCAGGAGATGGCTGTAGTAGATTGATGATGTCTGATTTTCTGGCACTACGCGATAGAGAACGGTCAAGCAAAGTCGCCTTAATCTTTTGAGCTGTCGAATCGTCAGCGCCGATAAATTCCATGAAGGCTTGCAGGCTTTGACTATCAAACGAAGAGATTACATTATCGACTCCGCCTTCAATTAGGAAGTTGCCGCGGTACTTGATAAGGTGATGAAGTGCTAGATAGACTAATCGAATATCTTGTTTTGCAGAGTTGTGAAATAGGCTGCTTCGCAAATGATAGATCGTTGGGTATTTTTCTCGGTAAGATTTGTCAGTAAAAGAGCGGTCGGTGAATAGAATATTGGCGTCTAATTCTAGTGTAGAACTTTTGTCGCCAACATGGAGCATTGATTCGGATAAACGGAGGTAGAAATGCGGGTCGACTTTCTGAATTTCATCGTTAAATATCTGTTGGAGCAGTGTGATGCGGCGCTTTCGTCTGGCGAGTCGCCGGTGCGATGAGCGAAATGACCGCCGAGTGGCTGCTTTTTGCGCCTCATCAAACAAATGGGCACCCCACATGTTTTGATGTTTATATTTACACAGACTAAAGTCTTCGTTGATAACTGCCCAGCCAACGCTGTTCGTACCAATATCTAATCCAATAGAATACGGTTGTTTCATCGTAAATCCCCTTTTAATTATTTTTAGTATATCGCTTATTTTTGGGGTTTACAATATTGTTTTAATTGGCTATACTTCTACTGTACCGTTTCGGTACCTCAATATAACACTACAGGTTAAAATAAAGCATTAGCTAAAATGTTTCTGTAAAGATTCGGGCGGTAGGCCCGTTTTTTGTTGGTCGTCTTTTCTTTTAAGATCTTTTTTATACCGCAAAAACAAACCCCCGTCCTCTTTCATGCAGCTGAAATAGAAGCCGTTTCCTGCCAAGAGGTTCTGTAGGCCGGCCTGGCATTTTCTGGGGCGCTAGTGTTTGTAATTGCGTTGCGCCGCGTAATGCTGTTTCAGTCTCGACTAGTTGTAATAATCGTGTACCAACTTTTCGGCGGCGGTATTTTTCTCGTACGACGATTAGTTCTAAATTTGCTATTTTAGGATCGTTTGAGTCCTGGCTATAGATAATTGTGCCAACTGGTTTGATAATATTGCTGCTTTCATCGATGTATCTGGCCAGTGCAGCGGCGCACTCACCCAAGTATAAACGCTGCGTTAGGTCGGTAGCTGCTTCCATGAAAGCATCTCGGCCTAGTATGTCTGAAATTGGGCCGCAGATACTGGGCTTGCATAATAGATCAATAATCTCGCCAACTTGAGCGTCATGAGCATGCGGCGTGGTGGCTATTTCTAACGGTAGAGGCATAGCAATAGTTGATTACGAATTGGAAGTAGCTGTCGCTGGAGTTTTGCGCCGGCGGCTGCGAGTGCGTTTGCGCTTTGGTTTGCTGTCGTCACTATTAGTAGCGGTTGTAGCTTCTCTGTCAGCAGCGGCTTTAGCAGCTGTATTTGATGCGCCAGAGTCATTAGCCGCCGCGGCTTTTGCAGCGTCTTTGCTGTTTTGGCCGTGGTCTATTTGTAGCAAACCAACAGCGCCTTTGTCAAGTTTGACCGATGGTTGTTTGGCAATTGGTTGGGTCTGGTCTTGCGGCTGCTTAGCAGCTTGGCGCGCGGCGCGATCGGCGGCTCGCTGTTCGGGTGTTTTTGGCGGCGTATAGGCAGGACCAGGTTTTTTGACGACTAGGTTTTCTGGCGGTAGGATTCGGTTGGCGATATCGGCTTCAATATCGCTGCGGTTGCGGCTATAATTATCGCGCGTCCATTGGATAATCCGGCCGGTGTTGTCGTCTTGCGCGGCTGGCAGATTAAGCGTCTTGGCACTAAAAGCTGGAGCCTTCTCGCCGTTGATAACCATGTTGATGATAAAGTTACGATTGTGCATCTGCAGTAGGTCATTTGGCTCGAACTGCGGCTCAAATTGTTTGGCGAGAATCGGACTGTCGTCGGCAGAAACACGGAAGCTAATTACCGTGCCGACGTTGCCGAAAACAGCATCGCGGACGGTTTCTTCCATCTGGCTAATGTACTGGTTGGCAACGGTCAGGTTGAGACCGTATTTGCGTGCCTCGGATAGAATCGTAGCGAACGAGTCGGTAGCAAAGTTTTGAAACTCGTCGACATATAGATAAAATGGCCGGCGGTCTTTGATGTCAGGGATATCGGAGCGGCTCATGGCGGCGAGCTGAATTTTGGTGACCAAAAATGAGCCGAGAATGCCAGCGTTATCCTCGCCGATTAGACCCTTGCTCAAATTGACGACGAGAATCTTACCCTCATCCATAATTTGGCGGATGTTAAAAGTCGATTTCGGCTGACCAATAATGTTGCGGATAACTGGATTAGCGGTGAAGGCACCGACTTTATTGAGGACTGGCGCGATGGCTTCAGCCTGGAACTTGTCGGTCCAGCTAGCAAACTCGACATTCCAAAATTGCAGTACCACGGTGTCTTTACAGTAGCTGAGCGTGTCTTTGCGAAACTTTTTGTCAGTGAGCATGCGAGTAATATCGAGCATGGTAGTCTCGGGCCGGTCTAGTAGCGCTAAAATGGTATAGCGCAAGATATACTCGAGGCGTGGACCCCAAGAGTCGCCGAACATACGCTTCAGCACGCCGATAACTTCTGATGAGATATTAGTTTTTTGTGACGGATTAGTGACCTCTAGCGGGTTGAAACCGAGCGGATACTGCGTGTCGGCCGGGTTAAAGTAAACAACATCCTGCAGGCGCGAGCCTGGGATGAAGCGCATGTTATTGATAGCAAAGTCGCCGTGCGGATCAATGATAGCATAGCCTTGCCCGTGGAAAATATCGCTGAGGGCAAATAACTCCAGCAAACCGCTCTTCCCTGCTCCCGTCTGGCCGATGATGTAAACATGGCGCGAGCGGTCGTAGCGCAGCATACCGAATTGATGGTTGATACCGCGAAAATTAGTCATGCCAAAGGCCGAGATATTCTCATCATGCGCTGGGTCGCCAGTTAGGACTGGCAACTTCGGCGGCGGTTCGGCGGTTTTTGTGCTAGCCCAGACAATGTTTGGCGTTTCGACATTAGTGTGCGGCAAATGGTAAACACTGGCGACTTCCTCGATATTCATCAGATAACCGCGGTCAGCAAAGAGGCGGGTCTTGTATTTGGCGAGCGCCTCTTTGGCGAAGCTATCGTTCGACATCTTGAAACCATTGAGATTGGTCGAGTTGAATTGCTTGAAAGTACCGATGATGCCTTGCATACGTAATTTGGCGTCGCTAGTGCGCTCGCCCAGGTAAGCGACGCGGATTTTGACTTGATAGCCAAGTTTGGTCGCCTTTTTTTCAGCTTCAGATATGCGAGTCTTGTCGCGTTCTGATAATTCTGGACCGCTGCTGGCGCCTGCTTGCTCGGGCGGTTGCCACAGGGCAGAAAATAGGCCGGCAATCCACTTGCCTATGCCGTCGGTGCCGAATAGGTTGAAGCCGCCTGCTTTGACCGATTGAATCCAAGCGTCGGCTTCTTTGTGCCAGCTGTCGGCGACCGGGCGCACTAGCATCTGTATCCAAATTTCTTCGTCGGTATCTTCGAGCTTGGCGAGCGTGCCGGTGATGCCAGCTAGCGGGTCGACTTCAAAACTCTGAAAGGTTTTGATCGGTAAAAATTCCTTGTCGGTTAAGGTAACTTCTGAAGTATAGACTACGCTGTGGTGGCGTTCGTGAGCGACATAATCTTCTTCGGCCTTATGAATTTGTACCTGCGGGTATTGGGCGTAAATCTGCCCTTCGACGAAGCTTTGCAACGATTTCGGCGTCCAAACGTAGAATTGAATCCGCCCGCCCACCGAGGCAATTTCGAAACTTAGGTGCTCCTGATAGCCATTGTTAGCTTTCAGCTCGCGGGCATCGCGCAAAATACCATGGAGGCTAGCGAACATTTGCTCGGCGGCCAGCTCAGACTTATCGTTGGTTTTTGGAATCTCGAGGGTTAACAAGACGCTCTCAACGTTCTTTATTACATCAATACTGCGATAATTGCGCCAAGTTAGATATAACAGCACAATAACCAACGGCCCCCAGACATACCATTGCAACAATAGAGCAATAACAGAAGTGATAAATGACATAGCTATACTTCCATTATATCATACCTCTGTTATTTTTGCAAGATTAAGCGGATTGAAACAAAGAATTAGCGGGTTAGCCGGGCGCGTTTTTCTAAGACTGGCAAAGCCAAATTAGTCACTAGGTTAAGTAGCGAGGCTGGGTGTATTATTGCTGTGGTTCGGCGATGGTGTAAGTCGCTTTGGCGACGCGCTTGAACATCGATTTGCTTTGCAAATTGAGCAGAATAGTTGTCTCTTTGACTTGGCGGCTCTTGAGTACGCGCCTGACGATTTCGTCGCGGTGAAGCGGCTCGCCTGCCTTGCGCAAAATGTCGGCAATAATATCTGAAACGGTGCCTTTGCTGTAGCCCCAGCTGTCGAGGGCGTAAATGCCGCGGCCGATTAGGACGAAGCGTTTGTCTTTGATGAGTTCGTTGTGGATAGCTTGAGTGGTAACGTTTCTGCGCTTGAAGTCGCTTTCTTTGATGGCTTTAGAAATGTCGGAGAAGTGCATCGGCTTGCCATTGCCTGCCAAAATAACGTAGATTTTGTCGCGGATGTTTTTAGGATTGACGGTCGGCCACTTGGCTAGGCCCCAAACGTCTTTGAGATTGGCTAGTTTTTTGGATAAGCTGGCCAGGCCGCGGATTTGGGACGGACTTTCGAAAGTCAACATACCATGCAAGCTCTCGATGTCGATTGGCTGGCCGTGGTTTTTGATGGTTTTCACAATGCTATCGATATCGCCGCGGACTTTCTTCTCATTACCGTTTTCGGCGATACTGATGCCCTGGTGGTAATTGTCGGTTTCGTTGATTATAACGAAGCGCGGCGACAGCTCGCCAATAAAGGCAACGTGAGCTCGGGTGTTGTTGGAAGCTTTGTCTTTCGAGAGGCGGTTGGCGACGTCTTGGACGCGGCCGACGCGGCCGTTTTCGGAAAGGTCGCGGATAATTAGGCGCTCGGCGTCGCTAATGGCGGGGATTTTGCCGTCGGCGGCAGCGGTTTTGAGGCGGGCTAAGATAGCTTTTTCGAGTTGGCGGACACGTTCGCGAGTGATGCCGAGCAGCTCGCCGATTTGCTCAAGCGTTTCCCGGCGTTCATATAGACCGAAACGGCGCGTGATGATTTCGCGTTCGCGTTCTTGGTCTATGGTCTTAAGAATATCCTCAATTGCTGTCTTGATAGTCTCCACAGCAGGTGTACCGGTAGTTTCGGTCATGCGATCCTTATCCTTTTATCTTCACTCCCCGCCCCTCGAGAGTGATTTTAGTTTGATATCGTAATTTCGTATCTGATTATAATACATAGTAGTTAGATTGTCAAATCAAATACTAACTAGTTATATTGTATCACAATATAGACGCTTATGGTAAATACTTTTTTGCTACTTTTTTTAATAAAGAATAATGTCTAGGCTAACAATAATACCTATTTTTGTCAAAATTTAAGGTGTTAAGGCGATATCGATGCTGGTTAATCTAACGGTTTATCACAAAATATAATTGTTTATTGAGCAAAGCTTATCCAAAACACCAATGAATAATTAGCTGATTAAACAGCTTAATCATTGTCTAATAATATCTGGACTTTTTCTGGCGTGGTTTGCGCCTGAGTTTCTGACTGGTCGTTGTTGATATGCTTGAGGGCGAACAGTGTAAGTGTGCGGCGAATTTCATCGCTGGTCGGTTTGGTACTGCGTCCACTGTCGTCGAAGCCGTGGCCGGCATTGGCAACGCGAATAAAGCGGCTGCTCGGCTGGTAGGCCAAGATACGCTGGTAGAACTTGTAAGCCTGCTCAATCGACACAATACTGTCTTTGGTGCCGTGGAAAAACAAAAACGGCGGCGGCGTTTTGGTAATCGGTTGGTATAGCGGGCTGGCGACGCGGGCAGTATCGACATTGCGGGTGCCGAGGAATTTGTAAGCATTTGGGTTGCGCTTGGTGCGCTGCAATTGGTTGACCAGGTCGGTAGTGCCATAAAAACTGATCACGCCGCGTATAGTAATCGGGCTGTCTTGGCGAGTTAAGACGTAGTCGATAGCCAAGAGCCCGCCAGCGCTGTCTCCAAAAAGAATTACATTGTTGGTGTCGATGTCATAAGAGCTGGCGAGTTTGGCGATGGTATCGATAGCGCAGGCAACGTCGTTATTTTGTATTGGATAGTGGTATTTGGGCGCTAGGCGGTAGTTGACCGAGGCGACCGCAAAACCAGCCGCTGTCAAACTAGAGCCGTAATAGTCAAGCAGCGAATTGCGCTTATCACCTTTATGCCAGCCGCCGCCGTGGATATAAATAACTAGCGGGTACGGTGTCGTATGGGTATTGAGTAGGCTGTTGATCGGCGTGTACAAATCAAACTTCTGCTTGTCTTGGCCAGCGCAATACGGGATATCAGAGTCGACGTTAGCGACATTGCCCAGGCGTGGATGATCGTCGGTGCGGTATGATCTATGAACATTTAGCGAGAAGACAACGATAATCACTACTACGAGCAGCAAAATCATCATCCAGCGGCGGACACGTCGGACTTGTTGGAGTTTGATTGTCATGTTTACTTCTTTCGTCGTATTTGGCGCCGCGCCGACCTTTTTTGCGGGGCGTTAGCGAGCAATTCTACTGCTTGGTCGCGAGTGATATCTTTGGGATCGGTGTCTTTGGGAATCTTGGCGTTTTTGCTGCCGTCGGTAACGTATGGCCCGAAGCGGCCGTTGAGTACCTTGATGCCGTCGCCAAAGTCAGCGATATTTTTCTCGGCTTCGGCTTTGAGCTTGGCGGCGTATAGTTCGCGCGCTTGCTCTTGGGTGACTTCGCGCGGGTCGATATCTTTCAGGCTGACGTAGAGTTTGCCGATTTGGATGTATGGCCCGAAGCGGCCGACGTTAGCCTTGATATCTTGCCCGTCCTCAGTTTGACCGACTAAGCGCGGCAGCTCAAATGCGTGCAAAGCTTGCTCGAGGGTGACGGTTTCAATCTTGGCGCCTTTAGGCAGCGGTGCGAACTGCGGTTTGTCGGCTTTATCGTCGCTGGAGCCGAGCTGCAGCATTGGTCCGAAGCGGCCGAAGCGAGCAATAATTGGTTTGCCAGATTTCGGATCAATACCAACTTCCCTGTTGGCGCCGACAGTTCGGCGGTCAATATTGCCAGATTGCTCAATCAGCGCGTGGAATGGCGCGTAGAATTTCTCGAGCATAGTGTTGCGCGCCAAGCGGTCACCGGCAATATCGTCGAAATCTTTCTCGACGTCGGCGGTGAAACCATAATCAACGACGCGGTCGAAATGGTCGGTCAAAAAGCCGCTAATCAGCTCGCCGGCTGGCGTCGGCACGAGCTTGCCTTTGTTGGAGCCAGTCTTTTCTTGGGTGATTTCGCGCTCGACCTTATTGTCGATAAGTTGCAATAAGATAACATCGCGCGGTATGCCTTCGGAATCGCCTTTTTCGGCGTAGCCGCGGGTTTGAATGGTATTCATGATGGTGGCGTAAGTACTCGGGCGGCCGATACCGAGCTCTTCAAGCTTTTTGACTAGCGTACCTTCGGTATAACGGGCTGGCGGCCGGGCGAAAACTTGGCGGGCTTCGACGCTGTGGCGCTGGAGTTGGTCGCCAGATTTGACATTTGGCAAAATTGTGTCATCTTTACCGCCGCCATAAACGCGTAGGAAACCGTCGAACAGGACGACTTGACCCTTGGCCTCAAAGACGAGCTTGTCGTTGGTTTTACTTGAGTTATTTTGCTTTCCCCCGTCGTTAATACTAATTGTAATTGTCGTGTTCTCTAGCTTGGCTGGCGCCATTTGGCTGGCCAGTGTGCGGCGGCGGATGAGGTCGTAGAGGCGCTGGTCATAGTCGCTGCCGCTGACTGACTCGCGAGTGATATCGGTCGGGCGAATTGCTTCGTGAGCTTCTTGGGCGCCAGCGGATTTAGTTTTGAACTTGCGGACATGCGAATATTCGATGCCATATAAGCGCTTGATGTAATCGGCGCTGGCGGCGATGGCCTGGCTCGACAAGTTAACACTATCAGTACGCATGTAAGTAATGCGGCCCTCTTGATATAGTTTTTGGGCGCTGGCCATGGTAGCGCGCGAGCCCATACCGAGCTTGCTATTGGCCTCTTGTTGCAGAGTGCTGGTCGTGAACGGCGCGGCTGGGTTGCGGCTTGACGGGCTGGTACTGATATCGGTAACGGTGAAAGTAGCGCCAGCCAGCGATTCGAGGAAAGCTCGGGCTGCGTCCTCGCTGTCGAAACGCTGTTTTAGCTCGGCTTTTAGTTCTTGTTTGCCAGCGGCGAATATGGCGGTTACTTTGAACTGCGAGCTGCTAGCAAAGGCGTCAATTTCGTGCTCGCGCTCGACTAGCAGCCGCACCGCCGGGCTTTGGACGCGGCCGGCTGACTTGCCGCCAGGAACCTTCTGCCAGACAACCGGGCTAAGCTCGAAACCGACGATGCGGTCGAGGATTTGCCGGGCTTGCTGGGCTTCGACTAATTTCATATCGACGGTACGCGGATGCTTGATCGCCTCCTCGATAGCCGATTTGGTAATTTCATGGAAAGTAATGCGCTTGGTGGTTTTGGGGTCGAGTTTCAATACTTCGCATAGATGCCAAGCAATCGCCTCGCCCTCGCGGTCTTCATCGGTAGCCAGCCAAACGTTGCCGGCGCCTACTTCTTTGACGGCCTTTTTTAGCTCGGTAATTACTTTTTTCTTTTCCGGGTCGATTTCGTAAGTCGTTTTGAAGCCGTGCTGGATATCAATTGGCGGCGTGCCGTCTTTGGTTTTTTTGGCGATAGCGCGGATATGTCCCACGCTTGACAAAACATGAAAATCATTGCCGAGATACTTCTCGATAGTTTTGGCTTTGGCTGGCGACTCGACGATAACCAGATTCTTCATACTTATATAATAGTAAACCGATTTGCTAAAAATGCCAAATTAGTGTTGGCTGCTGAGGATAATAAACCAAAGAAAATAGCCCGCCAGAAAGGCCTTGCGCCGAGCCTTAGAGCTCTGGCGGGCTATTTTCTAGCGGGCTTGTTAAGCCCTTTCGCCGAGGATCACTCCTCCTCGGCGGTGGTGGTGTCGTTCACCTCCTCATCCTTGTCCTCGACTTCGTCTGTGCCGGCGTAGAGCTCGTCGATCTCCTCCGGGGAGAGGAGGTCAGCGAGCTGGGTCTGCTCGCCGAGAGATTCCTCTGAGAGAGGAGTCTCAATGTAGAAAGCGTCATCGACACTCCGAAAATCTGGAGTCTCGATATAGTGGGACACGACCTTCCGGTCGTGGTGTACCGTGACCAGGTGTGGCCAGCCGGCGTCCTCAACGGCCGTCACGAACGCCTTCTCAAGGCGGCGCCGTTCGCTGGCGTCGTCCTTGATCACCTCTCTCTGTATGGTCGCCCTGAAGGCCAGGGCGACCACGAACATGCTGACGAGGATCATCCCGGCGACGCCGGGGTGCTCGGTGTTGAGCACCCTAGCGGCCATAATGATCACGAAGATCATCATGATGATCTCGGCAAAGAGCCGAGCGAGAAATTTCATGATTTCCTCCCAGAAATCACTTTCACTCAAAGTAAAAGGGCACTTCTTGCCCTCTGTTTACGAAACTTTGAGCAAAAAGCTGATATATATATATCACATATGGACGGCGGTGTCAATAGTTTCGCAATAATTTACTATTTTTTGCAACAAAATAGCCAAAAATCCTCTTCAGGCCGCAAATCGCCAGTTTTGCTTGTTTATTTATCATTTCGGTGTTTTGATTGCCGGGCGCGTTTGACGTACGAAAGCGTTGATTTAACTGCGAACGGCAGCGATACAGCGAACGCTAAATTGCCGATACCGCGAGCAACTCTGGCGAGCTGGCTCTGGCCGGTGGTTTCGAGACGGCTACCGACTAGGTGGGCTAGCAATGAGCTGGTTTCGAGCGCTAGCGCCAATTTGCCAGAGATTTCTGGGCGTACGGTTTCATCGCCAGCTTCAACTATCGTTTTGGCGCTGGCAACGGCGTTGATTCCATTAAAAGCTGTGATGGCAGCGATTATTTCCGTTGGTGCGAGGTTTTTGCTTTTTATCTCATAAAGGATGATGGCAGTGACAGCTTTGTCTAGCCCAGCATCCAGCAACGCGCCGAAATCGCTTGTTTGCCCTGTTTTGCGGGCGACGATGCCGTCTAGAACGTCAATGAACCGGCCAGCGGCAACCTGTGCGATACCAGCAGTGGTATCAATGCGTTTGGCGCCGCGCCAGGCTAGAACCGCGCCAGCAATACTCATAGCGTTGGGGATGGTGGGGATATCAGTCCGAGGGTTGAATCTCAGTGTCTTTTCGCGGGACTTGCCAGGCATAATATCTAAGTCTACAATTATACGATAAAAATGACAAATTAGCGAAAAGCTTAAACAATATTAATTAGACAAGCGTCCACTGGTTGGCGCCGAGCGAGCGGATAGCGCCAGTTAGTTCAAGCATGGTTAGCGCAGTATTGAATTCGGTTGCTGGCAGCTGAGTAGTCTTTTGTAGCTGGTCGCCGTCGCGGATACCTTGAGCGAGCTGTTCGATGATCGCTGTTTCGGCAGGTGTTGAGCCGAGCGGCAGCTTGGTCTGGTCGGTTCGTACGTCTGGTATGGATTCTGGCGCGACAACCGACAAAATGTCGTCGATGCTGGTGACGGGTGTGGCGCCTTGCTTGATTAGAGCGTTGCAGCCAGCGCTCTGCGGGCTGGTGATGTTGCCAGGTACAACGAAGACATCTTTGCCTTGGGTTAGCGCGTGAGCGGCGGTATTGAGCGTGCCGCTGCGTTTGCTAGCTTCGGTGATGAGGACGGCGTCAGCCAAGCCAGACACCAAGCGATTGCGTTCCAAAAAGCTCCAGCGGCCGAGGATGTATGGTTCGGTGTCATCAGTAGAATGTTCGGACAAGATTGCCCCGCCCTTTTCGACAATGCGCCGGGCAAGCGCGCTGTTGCTACGCGGATAAATATTCGGTAACTGGCTAGGTACGATGGCGATAGTGGTGCCGCCAGCGTCTAAGCAGGCGCGGTGCGCTAGCGCGTCGGTACCTAGGGCTAGCCCGCTAACAATGATAAAACCGCGGCTAGCCAGGCCGCTGGCGAACTGATTGGTTACCTCGATGCCGTAGCTGGTTGGCTTGCGGGTGCCGACGATAGCGATGGTCGGCTGGCGCTGCTTGGGTATTTTGCCTAAGTAATATAATGCTTGCGGCTTGTCGTCAATATTAGCTAATACCTTGAGATAATTGCTGCTATCTGGTGATACTTTATTGATTTTCATACAAATTCCTGTTAAAAAGTATTGACATGTTGTCAAAGGTGTGCTAATATTGGGATGATTGATTGACCCGAGGTGGTGAATCAAGCACCTTATACCCCCTATTCTAACTTATGTTAGGTTGCGCTAAAAGGCGCACGGCAGTAATCTACCCTCCACTTTCGTGCCTAGACAACTTTTTAGCGTATACTAACCCCTTTGTCCAGCGGATCACCGTATGTGTGAGGTGGATCACGTATACCCGATAGGGTGGGACGAAGGGCAGAATGGCGCTAGGTGATGCCCACCCTTACCTAGCGCTTTTTTGTTATCTAACAATATTGACTTTTCGTCATAAAAATAGTATAATGGAAGTATGACCGCTAACGACTTTAACTACGATCAGATGCGCCGCGAGGAGTGTCAAAAACTGATTCCGCGGGTGTTTCATATCGAGATGCCAGTCGACGAATTTTTATTTGACGATATTGAGACGGGACGCGATTCATACGCAGTGATCTTTCGCAGCCGCGGCAGCGTGTATGCTCTGCTTATTGCCGAGAATGGTGCCGAGCAGACGCTGGAGGATGTGCGCCGTATCGTCAAGAATATGGGTTTAACCGCCGAAAAGTTCTTGCCGCCAGAGGCCGACCCGCAGTATTTTTATCGCAATGGCGTGGAGCTTTTGAAAAGGGTTTATCCGTCGCTACGCCGCTGGAACTACGACGATGTATGGATGTATAGCCGTAAGGTACCGTACAGCCCAGCCCTGGTCAAGGTAGCATCGGTCGACGGTGAGATCCGGCGCTTTAATCAACGTGGTGCGTCGTGGCAGAAATTATTAAATTATTCATTTAGAAAGGTTCAGGTACGCTATGAATGATATCGATAAAGTATTCCCAGCGCGGTACAATCGTTTGCTTAAGTTAGCAGAGGTGCGTCCGCTACAGTTCCGGCAGCAAGCGGCGGCCGTCTATGCGGCTTGCCCGCGCTCGCTGCGGCGGATGGCGCGGCGTTTTGATCGCAGCGTGCCGATGGCGCTGGAATTTTTCTTGTCTTGGCGTGATGATTGCTTACCGCGGCTGCGTAAAATCGAAAGCGCGCCGCAGCAGAAAACGCTGATCAAGACGATGAGCGACAATTTCTTGACAGATGATAAGCAAACTGCAACATTGTTGCAATACGTAGCACAGCAGAGTCAAAGTATTGAACGAGCGCGTTTTGCAATGCAACATTATGCAGAAGGCGAAAAAAAGCTGCATCGTTTGGCGCTAGAGTTTGTTAATCAGCCGGCAGAAGTTTGTTCGCAGCAGGTCGAAGTTTACGTAGATTATTTACTCTACCGTGCGGTTGCCGAGGAATTCGGCATGACAATCCGCGATCCGCAGGCGCGATTGATTAAGCGTTCATTCCAGTCGAAAGTTGAGCGCCATCAGATTCGCCGGATGACGCGCCAAGCGCGGCGGCGTTTGAACGAAATCGACGGTGCTACTGCCGAGATTGAACAAGCGCAAAATGGCTTGGTGGCGCGGTTATTTGGCTTGAAAATTGATTATGTGTCGGTGTTGGCGGCGCGGCAAGAGTATGAAAAAGCGTTGGCGCGTCTCGGTAAAAAGTCAGCCAATAGTCCGGCCAAGCGGCTAGCTCTCTATGAAAAAAAGACCGAGGACCTTCGTGCGGAATATCTGGCTACCGTGCCGGGATTGGCTAATCTGTCGGACACGCAAAAGGCTGCCAAAGAAATTGACGGAGTGTTGTTGGCGGTGTTTGATCTCAGCAATGAGCAGCGCAACGATATCATGAGTTTGCTCAAACGCTACCGCGAGCTGATTCGCGAGCGCGAGACGCTGCTGACGATGATTGGCGATTAGTGTTACTTTGTTGATTTTGGTTCTGGTTTTGGTTTTGGCTTTGGCTTGTTTTTGCTAGCACTAATGCTTTTAGTCAGCTGCTGTTTTTGCCGGCATTTTTGGCAGACGCCCTCAAGCTCAAAATGGTGGTCAATGACTAAAAAGCTGTACTTTCTGCTGAGGTAATTGATGAGCTGCTCTAATTCTGGGGTTTGGATTGGTGTAGCGTTTTGACAGCGAATGCAGTACAAGTGGTGGTGATGCGGAATGAAGGGCTCGGCTAGCTCGTAGTAGTTCTTCCAACCGACGTGGACGATGCTAATGATCTTGAGATCGTTGAACGCCACTAGGGCGCGGTAAACGCTAGTGCGGTTAATGTTCTTGCACTTTTTTGCAATGTCGCTGATAGTCAACGGAACATCTGATTTTTGCAATGCGTCGAAAACTTGTTGGCGCGGTTTGGTTAGACGCAGGTTGTGCTGTTTGAATAGATCGTCGAGGGTCATGATATTGCAAGTATACA
>ERZ773072.169-NODE-169-length-39902-cov-23.493437_pt1 | contig 39902 bp, 52 predicted proteins | sample MGYA00580617_ERZ773072 | MGnify/ENA primary metagenome ERZ773072 (study PRJEB29015, sample SAMEA2737970) | human oral metagenome | biome: human oral; feature: human-associated habitat; material: dental | place: China | collected 2122 ...
TTGGGTTTGATGCTGGGATCGTCGATGTTGGTCTTGTCGTACCAGGCGAACCCGGAGTCGATGGTCTTGGGCAGGTCCTTGCCGTTGACCGCGAGGATGGCTGCCTTGACGGTCTCGTAGCCGATCTTCACCGGCGACTGGGTGACGGCCCCGGCCTGGGTGCCGGCCTTGATGGCCTCGATCTGGGTTTTCCCGGAGTCGAACCCGACGACGGTGACCTTGGCACCGGACTCGTTGGCGCCCTGGATGGCGCCGGTGGCGGCGGCCTCGTTGGAACCGTAGATGCCCGCGATGTCGGGGTTGGCCTGGATCATCGACTTGGAGGTGTTGGCGGCCAGGCCGACCTCACCCGCGACCTGCTCGGGCAGCAGGGTGATGCCGGGGGCGTTGGCCTTGATGTACTCCTTGAAGCCGTCGCAGCGCTGCTTGCCGGTCTGCGAGGTCTGGTCGTGGCAGATCAGGCCGATCTTGCCCTTGCCGCCCACCAGCTCGATCATGTGTTTGGCCGCCTCGGCCGCCGCCGCGTTGTTGTCGGTCTGGACGGTGGACAGCGGAATGTCGGAGTCCACACCGGAGTCGAAGGCGACAACCGGGATGTTCGCGGCCTTGATCTTTCCGAGCAGGTCGGCGGCGGCACCGGAGTCGAGGGCGGCGAAACCGATGGCCGCGGGCTTGGAGTCGAGGGCGGTCTGGAGCTGGTTGAGCTGTTCCGTGACGGCCTGCTCGTTCTCGGGACCGACGAACTCGACCTTGTAGCCGAACTTCTTGCCGGCGTCCTCGGCGCCTTCCTTCACGGCCTGCCAGAAGCGGTGCTGGAAGCCCTTGGAGACCAGGTAGATGGTCTTGGTGCCATCGCCCTTGACCGCAGCCTTCTCCCAATCCTGGGCGTTGCCGGAGGTGTCAACCTTGGCGGAGCCGGAGGACGCGCTGGGCTTGGCGTCGGAAGAGGAGGAGGAATCCGTCGAGGTCGTGCAGGCAGCAAGGCCCAGGGCCATGGAGCCGACGGCGGCGGCGGCGAAGATACGTCCGATGGGGCGCATTGGTTTTCCTTTCGTGGGGTGGCGGGGTCATTCCCGCCCTTGGTGTGTGTGAACCGACGTCGGTCCACGATGGGTGAATTGAATGGGTAAGAATCAGGCTGCGTTTTCGCGGATGCGACGCAGGTTGTCGATAACGACCGCAAGGAGCAGGACGATACCGGTGACGACGAACTGCCATTCGGCGGCGATACCCATCATCGTGAGGCCCTTCTTCAGGGTCTCCATGAGGATCGCGCCGACCAGGGCGCCGGGGATCGAGGCGCGGCCACCCGACAGGGAGGTACCGCCGATGACGGCCGCCGCGATGACGTTGAGCTCCATACCCACGCCCTCAGCCGGCTGGACGAGGCCGCCGCGCGAGGAGTAGAGGACGGCGCCGATGGCCATGAAGGCACCCGCAACGACGTAGATGATGATCTTCCAGAGGCGAACATTGACGCCGGAGAGGCGGGTGGCTTCCTCGTTGGAGCCGATGGCCAGCGAGTAGCGGCCCAGCAGCGTCTTGTTCATGAGGAAGGTCGCCAGGATGGTCAGCACCACGAAGATGAGGACGGCGTTGGCGACGCCCGGAATAATCTCGCCGCGGGCGATGAACTTGTAGCCGGGGTTCGCGATCGAGATGGAGGCCTTGTTCGAGATAATCAGCGCCAGGCCTCGGGCAACCATCATCATCGCGAGCGTTGCGATGAATGGAGGAAGCCCCATGATTGAAACGTTCAGGCCGTTGATCAAGCCCAGCGCCATGCCGACCAGGAGGGTCAGGACGAGGCCGAGACCCAGCGGCAAGTTCATCTTGTCGCCCGCCAGGAAGATACCCGCCATGACCGCCACGAGGCTCATGCCCGTGCCGACGGACAGGTCGATGCCGGAGGTGGCGATCACGAAGGTCGCGCCCAGGGCCATAACGCCCGTGTAGGCCGACTGCAGGACGATGTCGAGGTAAATGCCGGGCTTGGCAAAGCCGCTGGCTGCAACACTGAAGAACGCAAGAATGACGACCAGGGCAACCGTGACGAGCAGCAGCTGCATGTTCTTCTTCAGGAAGGCTTTTGCAGGCGACGGCGCCTCCAGGCCCTTGTTGTCGACGACGGTGCTCACGCGTTTACTCCGTTCGCTTCTTCCTGGCCGACGGTGGCCAGTTCCATGATGTTTTCTTGGGTGGCGTCCTCGTTGTTGAGGGTGCCAATAATGCGGCCGTGGGCCATGACGGCGATGCGGTTCGCCAGGCGCAGGACCTCGGGAAGCTCCGAGGAGATCACGATGATCGCCTTGCCCTGCTGAGCCAGGTTTTCGAGCAGCGTGTAGATCTCATCCTTCGCGCCCACGTCGATGCCGCGGGTCGGCTCGTCGAAGATCAGGACCTCGGAATCACGCTCCAGCCACTTGGCCACGACGACCTTCTGCTGGTTGCCGCCCGAGAGGCTGCGGACCTCGACGTCGACGCTGGGGGTGCGCGTGCGCAGCTTGGACACATACTCCTGGGCGATCTTGCGCAGCTTGTCCGTCGCGACGACCGAGGCCTTCGTGAAGTGGTCCATGGCCGCCATACCCGTGTTGAAGGAGATGTCCTTGTCGAGGAGCAGGCCGAACTGCTTGCGGTCCTCGGACAGGTAGCCGATGCCGTTCTTGACGGCGTCCGTGGCACTCTTGATCGAGACCTTCTTGCCGTGGACGTAGATGCTGCCCGCGGTGTGGGGGTCCGCGCCGAACAGGGCGCGGGCGACCTCGGTACGGCCGGCGCCGACCAGGCCAGCGAAGCCGAAGATCTCGCCCTTCTTGACCTCGAAGGACACGTCGTGGACAGCCTTGACGGTCGAGAGGTTCTCGACGCGCAGAACAACCTCATCAGACAGCGGCTTGGTCGTGGGACGAGCGTCGGCGGGAACCTCGCGTCCGACCATCATCTTGACGACCTCGCTCATAGGCGTCGTGGCCGTCTCCACCGTGCCGATGTACTTGCCGTCGCGCAGAACCGAGATGCGGTTCGTCAGCTCGGTCAGCTCCGGCATGCGGTGCGTAATGAAGATCAGGCCCGTCTGCGGGCACACGAAGTCGCGCACCAGCTCGAACAGCGATTCCGTCTCGGTCGTGGTCAGGGGAGCCGTCGGCTCGTCCATAACCAGGATCTTCGAATCGAAGGACAGCGCGCGGGCGATCTCAACCATCTGCAGGCGGGCGACCGGCAGGTCGCGGCAGTGGGCGGTCGGGTCGATCTTCATGTTGAGGCGCTCGAACAGCTCGTGCGCGTCGCGGACCATCTTGCGGTCGTCGATGTAGGACCACTTCGAGGACCCGGGCCGCCCCAGGTACAGGTTCTGGGCGACCGTCAGGTCGGGAACGATGTTGAGTTCCTGGTGAATGATCGACAGACCGAGGGAGCGAGCATGCTCCGGCGACTGAATGTCGACCTTCTCGCCCTGCAGCCAGATTTCACCACCCGGATCGGCCTTGTGGATACCGGTGAGCACCTTCATGAGCGTGGACTTGCCCGCTCCGTTCTCACCGCAGAGACCCAAGACTTCACCGGGTCGAAGGTCGAGGTCCACGTCGGACAGCGCCTTCACACCGGGGAACGTCTTTGAGATCCCCTTTAGCTCTAGTAAGTTCGTCACTTCTCACCCCTTGGGTACCAGTAACTTCTCTGTTTCTGGAGTTTGCTTCCCCGTCTATCGTTAACGCTAACGGAAACGTATCCAGGGAAACGCCCTCTTCGGCGTCCCTTTAAGAGTACGGCATCACACGGGAAGGCGCGAGCTAAATCGTCAGACGTGTAACCAAATCGTAATCAAATATCAGGAGACAGAGTCTGACATTTCCGCAGGATTCCGCAGCTTTTGGAGGACGCTTTGCGCGACACCATCAAGCCAGCATTGGTCGACAAGACAGGCACTGAGCTGGAGTTTTCCACGCAGCGGATCGTGAGGCATCCCCTCTTGCTCCCAGTGAGAAAAACCGTCCCCCCGCACGGTTGTTGGAAAAGTTCCGTGAACGTTCACGACACGCCACCACGGGACTCCACCACCCCAATCGTGCATAATCCGCCCCACGACGCGCGGACCGGTGCCAACCGCACGCGCAACCATCCCATAGGTCGCCGCGTGCCCGGGCGGAATCTCCTCCACGACGCGCAGGACGGCTTCAACCAGTTCCTCTCTCACAACTCCATCATCCTTTCCACCACCCACAAGACCTCGCGCGCATCGACAGGCACGACCGCCAGATCACTCCACTTCAACCGATCAGGCCACGACACCTCGTCCCGCACGACCCGATCGCCACCATGCCGGCGATCACCACGGGACCGAAGCCGCGACGCTTGCACCTCGCCACACTCCACACCCGGGCAGTTCCCACGGGAGCGGCCACGGCCTCGTCGAGGAGAATCTGCACCTCTTAAGGCTTCCATCTGGGAGGACCCCCGACCGGCCCGACCGGGAGGGGCAAAGCGCCCACCGTCTGACACCTCGCGGAAGGCGTCGCCAACCTGGTACGTGACCCCGGCACAGTCAAGAATCCGCAGGTGCGCCCGCGGCTCATCCCAGCCGCGGGCGCGGCTCGACGTCACGAAGGCGAGCGCGTGATAGTTCACGTCGCGCAGAGCCTGTGCCACAGGCAATCCTTCGGGGGCCACGTGCGCAATGTCCCGCAGGGCGCGGAAGGTGTTCCACAGCGGCTTCTTCCCCAGCTCCATCGCCTCGGCGGGCAGCCAGCGCAGGCCGTCCACCTCGCCGGAGCGAGGGCCCAGGCGGGTGAAGCCGCGAACATAGCCGAGGACCTCGCTGGGGAGGATCTCGTCAACCTTGACGACTCGTGTGCGATGCAGCTCGACGACTGCGCGCTCCTTGGTCAGCCACACGCGCATGAGGCGCGGCTTTTGCGCGGCCTTGGGATGCAGCGCCCAGACATCGAGGCGTAGGTCCGCCCAAGTGTTGGGCATGAGTGAACGCCTGGGATCGGCTACGTCGACGGGAGTGTCCAGCAGCTCCTGATAGCTGCGCTTGTCGAGCGTGACTTGACCGAGCTGGCCGTAATGGAAACGCCTCGGAAAGGGCGAGCGCGCCTCGGGGCGCCCCCAGAGGCTTGCGGCCGTCACGAGGCGCTCCTCATCCTCTTGTCCGCGCGGCTGCTCATTCCATTCCCGCCAGCGCGACCCAAACTCGGCGTAGCGCACGCGCATACGCTCTTCGCGCTGCGCGGCTGTCTCGCGCACAGCGCGCGCTCCACGCTTCTTCTGACGAGACTGTCGCACAGCCGTCACGACCGCCAAGATGACAGAGAGCATGACAACCGTGATAACCAGCGCGTAATACCCATGCGTTGCGTTCGCTTCCACCGAGGCTCTCCTTTCCCGGTCAATAAAAAGCCCCGAGTTCGTGAGAACTCGGGGCATCTGCTCCTGCGACTGGATTCGAACCAGTAACCGTCCGGTTATCGGCTTGGTCACAATGTTACCTTTTTGTTTCCTTCGCGCCCGAGCTGGGACAACACCGACGATCTTCCTTCCATCGCCTAGATTACGGCATCGTTCCGGTGGACACGCTCGCACCGTCGCGAGACAGTGAATCCCCTACCGACACTTACCCCGCAATGGTCGCAACAGGGGGCCTGCTCATCCCCCTCCCGCGAGCGCGGGGCGCTGCGAGAGAACTAGGACACACAGATGAAACCCCTCTGGGACTGGGACACGGCCGTCGCAGATTGGACTACCGCCATGCAAGCTGCTGGCCGTTCACCCCGGACGATTCGCCTCTACTCCTGCCACCTTCGCAAGGTCATCCGCGAATGCCCCGATGGCCCTGCCTCCGTGACCTCGACTGACCTGCGGTACGTGCTCTCCGCGGGCTCGTGGAAACCAGAGACGCGCAAGAGCGTGCGTGGGTCTATCACGGCGTTCTTTCGTTGGGCTCACGGAGCCGGCTTCATTTCCACCGACCCTGCGCAGGGGCTGGCGGCCGTGCGCGTGCCCGCCGGCGTTGCTCGCCCCGTCCCTGACGATGTCCTCCACGACGCGCTCGCGCGGGCTGATGAGCGCGACCGCACGATGATTCTTCTCGGCGCTTACGCGGGGCTTCGTTGTATGGAGATCGCGCGCGTTCACTCGCGAGACTGGGACGGGTCCGGCCTGTACGTGACGGGCAAGGGCGGAAAGACCCGATATGTCCCGATCATCCGCATGGACCTGCGCCGCGCCCTGACCTCCTGCCGTGGCTATCTATTCCCCGGGCAAGACTGCGGGCACCTCTCTGCTGGCTACGTCTCGAAGCGGCTCGCACGGGCACTCCCTGCGGGCTGGACCGGGCACACCCTCCGACACAGGTGCGGTACCGCCATGTACGCCGGCACCCGCGACCTACTGGCCGTCGGAGCCGTCCTTGGACACGCCCGCCCTGAGACAACGCGCCGTTACGTGCGACTGCCGGACGACGCCCTCATCAGCGCCGTGCGAGCTGCCGCATAAACGAGAAAGGCGCCCCACACCCTCAATTGGGGTGCGGGGCTGCCTTCTTGTTCTACGGATGGACGAGAGAGGGATACGAGGCCATCAGCCCCGTCGCTCCCTTCGCGAGCGCTTGGCGCGCCTGAGAGTCATTGACGATGATGTGCGCGATCGTCGGCTTGCCCGAAGCGTTCAGCCGGTTCCACACGTCCGCGCCTGCATTCCACTCCATCCCGATCACATCCCACTGGGATAGGTCCGAGGCCGCGACCTCGTTCGGGTAGAGCATAGCCATGACCTTGTAGCCGCGGGCCTTCGCCCGCTTTGCTCCGGTCCCCTTCGCGAAGACCTTCCACACGACCCTGCGTTCGGGATGCCCACCGAACGTCGTGTCCAAGTAGTCGAACAACTGTTCTTCAGCCGCCAGGTCGCCCGGATTGCGCTGGTCCTCCGACGACGTGGTCTTGTGGTCGATCGCGAGCACGATGTCATCCGGCACCTGATCAACGATGTCCGTCAGCCGCATGAACCCACCCGAGGCCTGGCGGAGCGTGCGCAGCGTCGACCAGGGCGTGTTCCAAATCTGGTAGTCCGTGCCCGGCACCGTGCGCGATGTCTTCCAATCGTGGATAGCGACGAACTCCCCCGAGGCACACCGCCTCACGGACAGCTCGAGTGCCTTAAACCCGGCACGCAACGAAGCGGTAAGGCCCGCCTGCGTGAACTCCGGGAATTCGGTCCCGCCCATCCGATGACTGATGTAGAACGGGCGCCGCGACAGGAAGGCTGTCACGATGTCCTCGCCCGCCGGAATCACCGGCGTCGACGGAGCACGCAGCGACAGGCTCACATCCCCGCCCGTGCGCCGGCGCACGCGCACGACCCCCGACCTATCCCCACCCGTGCGCCGGCGCTCGTAAACGACGAGGTCAGGCATGCGCGATCACCTGCACTGCAAGACCGTTAGAGCCCTGCGGGTTCGGATACGTGACAACGAGGTCCGACGGCTGCGAGCCCGTGCGGCGCGCCAACGTCACCGTCTGGTAGTTGAGGCCTTCCTGAGCCGCGAAGGCCACCTTTTCCCAGCCCGCAGAGACAGTCACCTGCTCCGAGGACTCAACTGCACTCGTCCGCTCGAACGCGAAGCCCAGCACAACGCCCTCGCCCGCGAGCGCGGGAGCCGTACAGGTCGTCGTCTCGGCCGGTGGGGCCTGGCGCTTCTTGACGTCGCCAGCCTTGATCGTGGAGGCTCCTCGGATAGAGGCGGCTGCCCAGCCGATCTCCGCGACCTGGTTCAGCCTCAGTGTGACGGTGGGTTCCCACGGGCCGGTGATGACGACGGCGCGCATCGTGCCGACCCAGTACGGGGCGACAATCTGGTCCCAGCCCTGCGGAATAGTCAGGTTCGCCGGCGTGCCCTGGGCCTTTTCGTTCAGGCCGATCACGAGCTTGTCGCCGGCCTTGCCATCGACCTTGATCGTCACGGTCTGGCCGACGACCTGACCGGCTCTGCTGGCAACGAGCGTCGGGCCAGCTGCGGGGGCAGGCGAGGGAGTCGGGGACGGCGCAGGGGCAGTGCCAGAGACGAGGAAATAGAGCGTGCCGTCCGGCAGGGCCTGCGCTTCGGCCTCTGTGGAGCAGACGGTGATGCCGACACGTTTCAGGGCTTCGGTGAGTTCGGCCTTGGTGGCCAGGCCAGTGAGATCACTCGTGTGGGCCACGCCCGCCACGTCGGCCTTGGTCGCCAGGCCCGCGAGTTCAGCCTTGGTGGCCAGGCCAGTGAGATCACTCGTGCGGGCCACGCCCGCAACGTCACTCTTGGTGGCGTATCCGGCGAGGTCCGCGCGGCTCGGGAGCTCAGCGACCTGCTGGCGTGTGGCGTAGCCGGCGAGGTCGGCGCGTGTGGCCAGGGGTGCCAGGTCGGTGCGCTTGGCGTATTCGCCGAGGTCGACCTTTCCACCGGCGGAGGCTCGGGCGAGCTCTTCCTTGGTGGCGAGTGGTTCGATGGCCTTCGCGATCGCTTTGTCTGTGCCTTGCTTCGTGTAGAGCTTGGGCTTTGCCATGGTTAGCCTCCAAAAGTGATGGTGTCCCCGTCGTCAGAGACGACGCCGCTGATGGTTGCAGTGTCTCCGTCACCGGAGACCTGCACGTCTGGCGTGCCAGTCTGAGGTGCCGGGGTAGGCGTCGCCTCGCCGGAGAACACACTGGCGAGCGTGTAGGCCATGCCGGGCTTCAGCGTGACTGTCGCTTCTCGGAGTGTCCGACCGGGGACGCTGAGGCGCAGGTGGACCTGCGACGGTGCCGTGAGATCGAGGGGCAGCATGATCTGTCCGCGCGGGTTAGCTGCCCGAGAGACGGGGCCGACTGCCATCAGGGACGTGGCCTCCCCCGTCTGCGTCTTCAAGGTCGCCGTGATGTAGGCGAGGGGTTCGGGCGAGCCGTCGAGTCGCGTGACGTTTCCACTCACGATCGTTCCTCCCATTTGTCAACCTTCTCCTGTAGTCTGTCGAGGCGCTCATGCAGTCTCGCGTGGGCGTCGTGAGCGTGTTCGTCAATGGTGCGCTGCGAGGACTCGCGCGCCGTCCGCTCGTCGTGGAGCTCGGCGGCCATCTTGGAGCCGCGCTCATCGATGCGTCCGACGCGCGCTTGCACGGAGCTGAGGCTCTCGCTGTGCGCGTTGAGAGTGGCCTCCATTCGGGCACCCTGATCGAGGAGGCCCGTCACCTGTTTGGACAGAGCGCCGATCTGGTCCGACACGACCCAGACAGTCTCAATCGCTTTGTCAAGGTCGTCGCGGACATTCGTGTCGTGGTTGTTCTTGATTTCCTTGTCTGCGCTCTTCGCCGCGTCCCGGGCCTCTGAGGCGGTCTCCGAGATGTGAGCGAGCCGCGCATCGAATAGTCTGCCGACGTACCGCAGGCCCGCGACGACTGCCGCAGCGGCTGCGCCAATGATGGCGACAACCGCTGCGACAACCGCTGCGACGACCTTCGGGTCGGCGATGATGTCAACCACGCGCGCTGTCCGACGTGCCCGTCAGCTCATCGAGCGACTGACCGCCCGGAGTAGCGGCGCCCACCCAATCGAGGATGCTCGCTCCATTGATGCGGACTGCGGATAGCATCGTGTAGACCGACCACGCGACGCCCAGGAACACGGACATCTGCGTGACGAGCAGACGCCACGTCGCCGGGTAAGACCCGGAGACCCACACGGCCGCAGTCGTGACGAGAGCGACCGCGACGAGGAGCACCACGCGGCGGCGGCGCGTCCACCACGGCTTGTCCAGCGCTGCCTGAACCATCGGCCACACAAGGCCGACAATGACCGTCGTGATGAAGGGGTCCGACTGAAGCCCCATCAACAGCTTATCCATCTCATTCTCCCTTCTCCGCGCCCGCGAGCGCCGCGTTGATTGCCGCGTTGGTGATGGCCCCGTAGTATTCGTCAACCTCGACGCCGACCGCGCTTTGTAGCTGGCCAACTACGCGGTCGTGGGCCTCATCGGAGTCGTCACCCCAGATGCCGTCCGGGTCGGCCCCAATGATCGACTGAACGTACTCGACGCCCAGGGGGAACTGCCTGCCTCCCCACGAGCTCGCCGCCACGACCGCGTACACGCGGCGCGTCGTGTCGGGGCCGAGGATGTTATCCGTGTCCGCACCAACTGCGCGCTGGATTCCCGTGATGTCCGTGTAGCCGCCGGATGAGCCGGCAGCCGCGTCGGAGTAGTAGGGGCGAATGACCGCGCACACCGCATCCCAGTCGCGGGTGCGGCGCCACACGCCGCCGCCGTTGCTCTGCGAGCCCGCAGCGCCGGACGACGTATTGAACTCGATGGTCTGCAGCCAGCCGCCGTAATTCGCCTCAACGATTCCGACATGGTCGGCGATCCCGTCGTCATCCCAGTCGAAGCACACGAGGTCTCCGGGCGCAGCCTGGGTCATCGGGGACACGAGCCTGCCCTCGCGGGCAGCGACGGCGATCCCATACGGGACATAAGCGAAGTCCCCGCCGGGCAGGACGGACTTCTTCTCCTCGTCTGTCGCACACCAGGAGGCACCCATCGCGCAGAAAGGCACGCCAGACGTGCCGTAATATGCGCCATGCTTCTTGGCGTACCAGCGGCCATACTTCGACCCCTCCTCGGGATCGTCCCAGCGCGTGTATCCAATTTCCCCTGCCGCCCAGCCGAGGACGTCCTGTGCGGCCATACTCATCGCGCGTCCTCCGTCTGCTCGTAGGGGATGTAGATCGGGGCGACGACGTCGGGCGGCGTATCCGTCGCCGGCGTCATCGACGCCATGAGTTCCTCAATGCTCGGTTCCATATGTCTCTCCTTAGTTGGGTAGACGAAACCCCCCGGACGGGATTGTCCGAGGGGCGAGTTCAGTTGTCGGTGGTCAGTAGCCAATGGCCATCCACGCGAAGGAATGCCGCTCCTGTGAGGTCACGCCGGGGAGCATCGGCCTGAAGCCGCTCTTATCGAGCACGTCCACACAGAATTGCCGGCCGTTCTTGAAGTTCCAGCCGGCCGGCCCCGACCCATACAGCGGCGTGATACTGACGGACACGCACTCGTGCGGGAACGGGGTGTTGAAGTTGACGCGCGGCATGTATAGGTTGCCGAACGCGATCTCGGCGCTGGACACAGCGACTCGGCCGCCCTTGATGAGGCCGGGCTGGACAGTCGGGCTCAGCCCAGTCCCCACGGGCATATCCCCGACCGCCGAGAGTTCCATCTGCAGATTCGACTCTGCCGCCCAGGACCGGCCATCCCACACCCTCACGGCGTTAAGGTCGGTCCTCCACACGTAAACAGGCTGCGCCGCCGACGCCACCAGACCCGCAGCCGCGAGCGCGGACACGTACTGCGCCGCCGCCGTTTCGGAAGCGCAAGCCTTGTAGGACGGAATAGACAGGGACAGGGCCAGCAGGTCCTGTCGCTGGGCGGGGTCAGTGGGCGAGGGGACTCGGTGTCCCCGCTGGTCGATGTAGCTCATGAGGGGTCCTATCGAGAGGTGTAGGTGGTGCGGATCGAGAGGCTGTCTCCGGAGGCCTGAACGCCGCCGTATGTCTGGCCGACGAGGGCAAGGCCAGTCCCCGGAGTCAGGAGCTGGGAAGCAACGCGCGTGATGTCGACGGTCAGGGACGTTGCCCCCACTTGGACGGGGGCGCTGATCGTCGCGCCCACCTGGACTGGTCCGGTGTCCGAGTATGTGGCCGGAGCGATCTGTACTGACCACGCGGCTGACGTCGGGTGTGGGCGGAGCGTCAGCGTGGCGGCCGTGACCCTGATACGTCCTAGAGCCTCGGCTTGCCGGCCGAACGTTGCGAGACCTGTGAGGCGGTGGCCGCCGGTGGTCCCCTGCCAGGCCCCACCGCCGCCGTGCCGCGTCCACGCTGTTCCATCCCAGGTACCCGCCCACTGAGGAATCAGCACAGCCTCACTCACGGTCCGTGTCGGCGCTGTCAGCTGTTCCCACTTGGGGAGCGGGTTTTCCGGGGCGGGCGCCGGCCCGAGCGCGTGCAGCGCCCGGCCCGTGTCCGGGTCGAGCAACACATGCGCGGTCTCGACGCCGGTCCAGTTGACAGCCGTTGCTGCAATCTGGATGGGAGGGCCGCCGTACAGGCTAACGTTAAGCGCGCGTCCGCCCTCAATGAGGCTGACCACGCGCGCGATCGCGGTCGGGGACCTGTCGGACCCATAGCGGGGCGGCAGATCGTCGGGCACCGTCGAGATCAGGTCCATCACGGGGTTACTCATGCACTCACCTCCACATCGGTCTTCTGTGTGCCCCTGTAGGTGAGGGGGACCTCGTATGCTGAGACGGTTCCCCACATCGTCTTCGTAGTCGCTGCGTCCACGGGCCGAGTCGCGATCTCGACGTGTGCGTCTAGCTGGATGCGCGGGTCCGGTGCGTGCTGCACGGGGACCTTGATTTTCTTCCTGACTGAGTCTGCAAGCATTGCCTCGGCTGTGCGCTTGGCCTGCTCGTAGCTCGTGATTAGCGGCGATGAGAAGAACCTTGGCACGGTGCCGTAGGGACCGTCGACGCGCATCGGTCCCGTCAGCTGATCGGCGATCGCTTGGAACGAGGGGGCACCCTCGTCGCCGCTTTGCTGACCACGCGCGACCACCCGGTTATAGATTTTGTCGCGGCTCACCGAGGCCGCCACCCCGACGACCGTGCCGCCTTCCCCATCTGAGAGGCGCAGCGCCGGCCGCGAGGTGGGCGGGGCGGTCGGCGGGGACAGATACATGATGCCGTCCCCGCCCTCGCGCACGGTGGCGGGCCAGGCTTTCGCGATCTCGTAGACAGCGTCAATGCGGCTCTCGCCCCAGGACATCGAGGGGCAGGGCCTGTCGCCGAGGGCCGGATCGATGATCACGCCGATACGTGCGCCGACCAGGCGGCGCAGCTCTGACGCGAGAGTGCCCGCCGGGTCTGGCGCCATCGGCTCCGTCAGCCTGTCCTCCTCGAGGCGCTGCATCAGGCTCTTGCCCGTCACTCGCACCGTGGATGATCCCGGCTCCACCGAAGTAATGAGGAAACGGCCTAACTGAACCGTCCACCAGCCCGCGCCGACGAGCGAGCCGACCGTCATGCTCACGTGCAGGACTTGCCCATAGCAGCCGAGCGGGTGCTCTGGGTCCACAGGGTCCCAGTCTCGCCAGTCCTCCCCCTGCACAGCGCCCACACGGGGCACCGTCAGGGACAGGGTGCCCTGCACCTGCTGACCAGCGTCCCACGACACCGACCCTTCCTCGACTGGCACCTCCCCCAGGTACTGCGACCCCAGCCACGACTCCACGGTGACAGACACCGAGTAGCCCGAGGTCAGAAGGTCTTCGGGGATTTGCTCGACGTCGGCCGGCATGCTCATGCGTCCTCCTGCCAGATAGTCCTGTCGAACTGATCCCACGGCCACCGACGAGTATCCAAGCCGTTCCACGTCAGGCGCCGCTTATCGAAGTCGTCCCACGTCGACAACGTCAACGTGGTGTTCGGCTGAGGCAGTCCGACGATCGTGCCCTTCAGTTGCCAGATGCGCTCGGCGACGTCAAGACGCGGTGCGCGCTCCATCGATGTCGATGTCACCGCCATGAGCGTCACCGGATCGACGTCGCACACCCCACGCTTGCACTGCACGCAGTGACGCGGGTTGTGGAACAGAGCCACCGGCGTCTGCGACGCCAGAAGCGTCTTCATAGCCGGAGTGTCCTGCAGGTTCGTGCGAACCGTGAGAGACACCGTGCCGCGCCCCATCGCGGGCGCATAGACCACCAGTGGCGTCTCGCGCCCCGGCACCTCATGCTCCGTCACCCGCGGTTTTAGTTCACGCTGGTCAGTGCCCTGCCACAGGACGTTCACCGGTTTCAGGCCCGCCGTGTCAGTCATCAGAGACAGGCCGCCCCATGAGCGGATCACCGGCTCCGATTCGACCGTGACTCCCCTCGACGTCGTCACCCTGTATCTGATCGGCGTGTTGATCGGCGCGAGCGGGTCCCCAATGATGCGCTGCAGGCCTTTGCTCTCCCATACCCCGCCGCGAGGAGTCCACGTGAAGCCCGTGTCCGTGACGCCCTCGACATAGCAGGATGTCCCGGCGGGTACGAGCGCCGGCGGAATCACGACCTGGACCCTGGGAGCCTGTCCACCCGCCACAATCGCGACAGGCAGCGACGACATGTCGACGTCCGCCTCGACCTCACGCGACGTCGAAACGCCGCGTGGCCCGGTCCACTGGTGCGCGAGCGCCCTCGATGAGTAGCCGACGCGGCTCGGTGGGGTGTCTCCATCGAAGAACTCCCCCGCTGCTGCCTCGAGTGCCTCACCTGGTGTGGGCGCCGCGATGATGAGGACGTCATCGACGTACACCCAGCCCGGCAGGGTGCCGCGCTCGCTCACTGAGGTCGTTCGGGCCTCGAAGCGAAGCCTGACCGCTGTCGCCCCAGATGGAGCCGCAAACGCCCAGACAGGCCTATTCCCATCCGTGCTGGCGACCAGCAGCGCCGGAGTCTTCTCCGGGACGCTGCGGCCGCCCACGTTCCACTCCGGGGAGACGGCAACCGCTATGCCAGGGCTCGTGCGCACAAGCGCCGAGATCGCGACCGTCTGCCCGCCAGAGACAGTGACTGCCGTCGGCGTAGCAATCGGCCCCTGAGTGCCGGGCGGCACGTCGATGGCCAGATACTGCGGAGACTGGCGCGCATGCCCGCCCCACGAGTCAGTATCCGAGCCGATCCTCACCGTGGCCGGAGCAATCTTCGCCCATTCGCGCAGTAGATACGCGAATGACGGATTGCGGCAAAGATTCTCACGAGCCACTACCTGCTCCTTCCAGCAAGTTGCTTACGACGAACCAGGACGCCGGTGCTGATCGACTCCACATGCGCGCGGAACGCCTGCCCGTCGTCCAACACAAGGTTGACCTGCGCTCCATCGAATGACGGCACGGCATTTGCTCCACTGGCCGCGAGCGCGCTGACGTCGGACCACTGTCGGGCGGTAAGGATTGCCTCCCTCGTGCCCGTCTGGTTGACGGCTGCTGTGACTCCCGAGGGGAGCCATCCGCCGCGGTCGTACTTGCGAGCGCCGCCATAGCGGCCGACGGTAGGCGACCCCCAGATTCCGATGTGCCGGGCGTTGAGGCCTGGCTTTGGTTCCTCGATCATCTGGCCGCCGCCGGCGTAGATCGCAATATGGTGCGCCGGTGCGCCCCAGAACAGCAGGTCGCCGGGGGCGGCCTGCGTCCAGGGGATCGGTGTGGAGCCGGACTGGTAGCCCGCTGCCGTGAGGCGCGGCCACCCCAGACCGAGTTGCTGGGCAGCCCAGTAGACCAGGCCTGAGCAGTCGAGGCCGGGCGGGATGGCTGATCCGCCCCACACGTATGGGACCTGCATTTGGACGGCTCGCATTGCGGCGCCCACGAGTCCGGCTGAGGATGACTCCTCGGCCTTCTTCTTGAAGAACGCTCCGACTCCCGCGAGGAGGGACTCGACGCCGCCTGCGCCGAGCTCGCCGATGACTCCGGGGGCGATGCCCTTCATGAGCCCTCGCACGGGCTCGGTGATGAGCTGTGCGATTGAGCCGAGCGGGTCACGGAAAAACTCCGCGACGCCGCGTGCTGCGTCGGCGAACCATCCTGCGATGCCGCCGCCTGCGAAGTGGGCGATGCCTCCGCCGGAGAAGCCTGTGGGGGCTTTTCCGGGAGAACCGCCGGGGCGGCGCTTCGAGGCTGCGTAGTTCGCGGCGATGATGCGACTCGGGCCGATCTGTCGGACGAGCTCGGGGACGAGGATGGCCTCGCCCGGGGAGAGCATCGCCGGGATTGTGTCGTGTCCGGGGCTGTATCCGGGAACGATACCGCCGCCGGCGTATTCGGCGATCCGTGGGATCGTCGGGAGGGTGAGGGAGAGGCCGATCTTCGAGGCGACCGTTTCCGTCATCGACTTCAGGCCGTTGGTGTAGACGGTGTCAATGATGAAGTTCACCGGCTTGGCTGCGACGGTCTTCACCTTGTTCCACACGGACTCGATTGCCGAGCGCATGCCATCGAACGTCGAGGAAACGCCGCTCGACATGGAGGAGAAGACCCCTGTGACACTGTCGTAGACCCATTGGACGGCTGCGCTCGCCGTGGACTTGATGGACTCCCAGACGCCCGAGACAGTGGAGGCGATACCGTTCCAGATCGAGGACACGACGCCAGCGACCGTCGTGAACACAGTGGAGACGATGTTCCACACGGTGTTGATGTACCAAGTGACGCCCGCGACGATGAGATTCCACGCGGCCGTCACTCCTGCGGAGATCGACGCCCACACTCCTTCGAGGAATGCGACGATGCCCCCGAACACCGCTGTGGCAATCCCGGCGATCCACTGCCACGTGCTGGCGATCTGCTCAAACACTGGCTTGATAACGGTGTCATACGCCCACGTGAACGCCTGGCAGATCGCATCCCATACGGGCTTGATGACGTTGTCATACGCCCACGTGAAAACCGCTACCCACGCCTGTATGTAGAGCTTGATCGGCGTCAGGACAATGCCAACGATGATCGCGAACGCGGTCTTGAACACCGTCACGATGCCGTCCCAGATCGCTGAGATCACATCCCAAGCTGTCTGCAAGGGCTGCACGACGTAGGTCGAGAAGAACCCCGAGACCCCGTCCCAGGTTCCCGTCCACCACGAGGAGATAGACTCCATGGCAGACGACCACGCCGAGCTGATCCAATCCACGAAGGAATAGAACGCCTCAGTGATCGCCTCCCACGCCTTACGGCCCGTCTCCGTCTGCGTGAAGAAGTAGACGAGGCCCGCGACGAGCGCAGCAATCGCGGTGACTATCAGCCCGATTGGGTTGAGGTTCATGACGATGTTGAACGCCGCCTGCGCGGCCTTCGCCAAGTTCGTTGCCTTGACGAACTGCAGAAGCCCGCCGGCCGCCCTCACGGCGTTCACGGCACCCATGGCCGCGCTCATCCCCTTAAAGGCGGCCGTGCCAGCGACTACCGCAGTCACGAGCGGTGCAACAACGTCGGTGTTCCTCCCAACCCAGTCGAACACGTTCTTCAACGCCTCAGCGGTGCGCTGAATCACCGATGGGCCATCGCCTCCGAACGCGCTGACCATGTCCCACACGCTCTGAGCGAGCGGCGCAAACGCAGCCGCGAGATTCGTTGCTGCATCCCAGCCAGACTTGAGCATCTCCCAGGCAGCCATGCCAGCATCGCGCAGATTGAACAGGAAGTCGACGAAGGCGCTGTCCTCCTCGAGCCCGAAGATCGGCCCCGAGAAATTCCCGTTGGCGAGCACATCCCAGATTCCCTGGATAGAGGGCACGCCCACGTCCTTGATCCACGCGAACCCAGCGCCGAGCGTGTCCGACATCCAGCTCATGAAGGCGGTCAGCTGCGGCTTCGCCAGATCAATCATGTCCTTGAAGCCGCCGACAATCGTCGCCTGCAGGTTGCCGGCCGCGTTCTCAATGCGAGACACGTCCGACGCTGCCGCGACCGCGACGTCATCAAAGCCGAGCTGCAGAAGCGCCTGATTGAATTCTTCCGCAGAGATTTGGCCTTCCGCCATGGCCTCACGGAAGTTACCCGTGTAGGCCCCCATGTCGGAGAGGGCCTGCTGAATCTTGCCGCTCGCACCCGGGATAGCGTTGGCGACCTGATTCCAATCCTGGGTCTGCAACTTCCCGGCACCGTTGACCTGGACGAGGGCCAGCCCCAGGCTCTTGTACGTGTCAGCCGTGCCACCGGACACCGCGTTGAGGTTGCCGGCTGCCTCGGCAAGACGGTCGAAGCCATCCACGCTGTTTGCAGCGAGCTGACTCGTGATGCCCTGAATGTCCGCGAGGTCGTACACGGTACGGTCGGCATACTCCTGCGCGGATGCACCGAGCCGCTCAATCATCGAATCATCGACGCCAGCGAACCGCAACGTATCGGCAAATTTATTCGTCGCGTCTGAGGCCGCGATAGCCTCGGATGCGAAACCGCCGATACCGACAGCCGCACCCAGGAGCGCGAGCGGGCCTAGCGCCGAGGTCACGAGACCACCGAGCGACGTCACACCCGAACCAACGAGGCCTAGCGAGGAATCGACCTCGCGGGCTTCACGCTCGACATTGTCGGCCTCGCGCACCCAGCCCTTCAGCGACGTCGTGAAGCGCTCCCAGTTGGACGGGGCCTTCGCGATACGTTGGTCAAGCGCCTCTGTTGCCGCCTTCGCGCTGTCGGACGCGGCCTTCTCCTTGCGCAGAGAGTCCGCGTGGTTAGCGGACGCCTGGTCGGCCTTTTTGTTGGCCGCTGCCGACGCTTCACGTGCCGAGGCCAGAGCCGACTCCGCGCGAGCAACCGCCGCCGAGTCAGCAGATGAGCTAGAGCGAGCGGCTGCGAGCGCACGCTCGGCGCGCTCCACCGCAGTCGCCGCCGTCTCTTCCTCAGCGCGCGCCTTCGCGAGCGCCGAGGAAGACTTTTCCACCTTGGCGTGCGCTTCCTGCAGGGCTTCCCCGGCCTGCGCAGCCTCCTGACGAAGGCGCGCCGTGGACTTGCCCAGAGGGTCGGCGATCGCGTTAACGAGGTCCTTGCCTGACGCGGAGACCTGCTCCTTGAATTTCTCCGCGTATTTCTTGCCCGCGTCGCCAGCTACCTGCGGAATCTGCGCGGCCGTCGTGTTCTCGATGCTCTTGAAGAATCCCCGCATCGATGGGACGACATCGACATAGACAGTGCCTGCCTGATACACGCCAGCCACGCAGACCTCCTACAGGTAGTTATTCAGGTTTCTTTGGGGTCCACCCCGGCATGAGAGCCGCGAGCGCCTGGTGGGCGCTGCGGTCTCGGACGCTCGTGCGTGCGTCCTCGAGTGCGATCGCGGTGAGGCTCTCGGGTCGTGGGTAGGTTTCTTTGCCCCCGAACGCCGAGACCAGCAGGTCGAAGATGTCCTGCAGGACTCTGACCTCGGGGGTCTGGGTCCGGAGCTGTGCCTCGGTGTCGTCGTCCGCGGCTTCGGCGATCGCCATTGCGGTTTCGATTGCGACCTCTGGGTCGTTGAGTATCGCTGCGACGGTTCGACTTGTTGAGGGCAGCTCGTCGATGAGGGTCAGCAGGAATCGGTATCGGCGGTCGCGGAACAAGGCATAGGTGTCCCAGCCCTGCTCCGCGAGGTCCGCAACGATCTGCCTCTCGTACCGTGTCAGGCGGTCGTAGAGGCGCGCCCTTCCCCCAGGGACCCGAGCGAGGCCTCGTAGTGAGTGGACGCCTGGCGCAGGAGGAGCAGCATCTGACGCAGAGTCAGATGCTTGGTGACAAATGCGGCGTCTTCCTCCGATAGCCACTTGTTGATTACCTCCGTGGCGCGCTTGCCGCCGCCGAGGTCGAGGAGGAGGTCTTCGCCGGCCTCGGGGCTCAGACCCAGGGGGTCCGGGAAGGTCACGATGTGGTTGTTAATCCCGAAGGTGAACGGGGTGACCTCTGCTGCGCCGTCGAGGTTGTTGAGGGCCGAGAGTGTCAGGGTGGGGGTGATCTTGTCTGCCATTGTGTTCTCCTTGTTTGGTCTGGTCAGTTCTTGCGCTGGGTGCTGGCGGGCGGGGCAGGCAGCGTCGGCGCGGCCGCTTCCGGCTCGTCGGGCTGGGTTTCTTCCCATCCCTGTGCGCGCAGAGTGTTCGCGTCGGCTGCGTCGTCGGTGACTCGGGTGAGGACGATGTCGTCCCCGTCTGCCGTCTTGATCGTCTTCTTGAAGGTCAGTTGATCCATGGTTGTCCTATCCTGTGGTGTTCTCCTGGGGTGGTTAGCGGGCAGAGGCCGGAGGGAGAACAGCCCCGGCCCCCGCCCGCAGTAGGTGTCAGACGCTGAAGCCCGTGATGTCACGGTGTTTGAGCATGCCCGAGCCGCCGAGGTAATGGCGGCACGAGGTGCCCGTCGTTTCGTCTGCGAACGCCTTGAATTCAAGGTCGCCAGTGATCGCGTCCGTAGCCTTCAGGGAGATCGTCGGGAGGCTGGTGAGCTTGGTACGCGGGAAGCACCATCCCATCAGCCATTCGTCATCTGCCGGGCCGTCGGCCGCGATGATCAGGAGGCGCTTCTCGGGGATCGACGGGAGAAGCGCCTCATCAAAGACCACCTCACCCGTGGACGCGGACGCCTTCGTCTTCGAGAGATCAACGCCGTGGATCAGGCTGAGCATCTCGGAGCGGAACAGCTCGAAGATATTCAGCTTGATCGTCTTGGACGCCGAGGTGAGGTCCGAGCGGACCGGCTCGGCGTAGCCGAGGCCCTCGACGTCGTCAACCTTGACGTCGGGAGTGATCTCGCCGCCGTCCGTCGTGAAGATGCCCATGGGCACCCAGCCCTGCGGAATCTCCTTCAGAGCGCCGCCCGTGTCCGTCAGCGTGTCCGGCACAGCAGTCGTCATGGGAGCAACGAACGCCAGGACGTTGAGCGCCTTCCTGACGTTCTTTGCCTTGTTGTGCTTCTTCTTCAGCGCTTCAATGGTCGTGTTAGCCATATCCGCCTTCCTTCCAAATCAGTGTTGTTAGTCGGTGGGACGTTGAACAGCTTCCACGCTGAGGCCCACCACCTCAACGACGCCATAAGCGGCGCGCACCCCCAGGCGAGACGGCACAGAGACCTGATCGACCCACCCAGAGGCCCCCACCACAGGACGAACTGACAGAGCCTCCACAACCTCATCCGCGAGCGCGTCCGCGCCACCAACGCCTGGCCCTGTGGGGGTCTTGGCGTACACGTCGACGGCAACGGAGGTGACGCGCTCGAAGTCAAGGTCTTGGGATTGGGTCGCGTAGACATGTACGAGCGGCATAGGCCATGTGTCCGGGAGGCTGCCCTCCTGGATCACGCGCACTGTCTTCGCTCCCGTTGCCCGAGCGATTGCGGCTCGGAGCACCTGGACGGGGTCTGTGTACGTCACTTGCCCCTCCTTCGTGCGCGTTTAGAGCCTGCGAGTCTCCCGAGCGTGTGATGCGCAGGGACGCGGCGCCCGTCTGCGGTGAAGTGTCCGAACTCGACGGGCACGGCGTGCGGGGCGTCGTTGGCGACTCGGCCTGCAGCCCTGCGAGACGAGCCGTTTCGGCGCGTCTTCACCGTGGCTGTCACAGCCTCGACCTTGTATGCACTCGCGAGCACGCGGTCCCGTTTCGGGGCCGCCGCCGCAGCCGCAGCACGCACCGCTTCGGCTTCGCTGACCATCGCGCGACCGATGCCCTCGGATTGCAGGAAAGCCTCAATTGAGACGTCATTTCGCGCGAACTTAACTGCCATTCCTCACCTCCGTGAGATCACGACAGCGGTGCCGCGCGGCCACGGCGAGGCTGGCTCCTCCACCGTCCACCGTCCACCGAGCGGATGCTCGGCGGGAACACGGATGACCTCCCCGACGTTGAGTGTCACTCCCCTAGGCAGGTAGAGCGTCGCTGTCTCGTCGGCCCGCTCAGAGGCTGCCTGGTCGAGCAGGCCCGGCACAGTGAACTGTCCCGGCGCGATCAGGCAGCCCCCGATGAGGCGCGGTTTGGATTCCTCGACGAGGTAGCCGTCCCCGTCACGATGGACGGTCCCTTCTACCTGAATCGGGGTTTTCCATTCCTCCATCACGTCAGGCCCCTCCCATCACCCAGACATGCCCGGCGCGTCGCGGGCGGTACGCATCCGCGAGCGCCTGGTCGTCTGGGGAGAGGATGGCTTGGCCGCCCACTGCCCATGTGGCGTACTGGCGGGTCTGCGTGAACGGCCCCGTCGTCTCGGTCATTTGGGTTGCCCCTTGTGCGGCGGCGTCGGGGATGAGGAGGATACGTCGCACGCTGTCTGCGAGCTGTAGCCGTACCGCTGCGGGGACCTCGGAGAGGCCTGCCGTGTAGGTGACGACCACGAACTCACTTGCGGGCGATGCGACTTGGATGAAGCCGTGCCTGACGGTGTAGGGGATCGCCTGTCCGTCGTCGGTCGTGACAGCCTCGACGGAGATGAGCGGCGCCCGTGTGGGGACGACTCGTCCGCCCGCGTCGACCTTCAGGCGGTGCGTGTACTGCTCGACGGTGAACGTCTGGCGTGCGCGCTGTCGGAAGGCCTCGGCGAGCTTGTCAGCGATGAACGAGGCCCGCGCCGACTCCGAGTCTGTGAGGGGGCGGCCGAGCGCGGCCTCGATATCCTCGACAGTTACCAGTGGCACAGGCATCGTCCCTCCTACTTCTTGGACTTGGCCGGAGCGGGCTCCGGCTCCTCAACGTCCTCAACAGGCTCGACAGGCTCGATGCCGTCTGCGGCGGCGACAGCCTCTACGATGCCGGCGGCGATCATCCCTATTGCGACCTGTTCCTCGACCTCGATCTCAAGGCCGTTGGTTCCACGGACGAGCATCAGACCCCCTTAAAGACCTGAACGGCGGTCGGGCGCAGTACCTTGCCGCCGTACACATGCAGTCCACGGACGCGGTCGGCGAAAGTGTTCTCCGCGCGCATGCTCTCGATCTTGGAGATCTGCGAGACGTAGGCAACCGAGGGCTTATGCAGCGCGATCGCCATAGGCTTCGTGTCGTCCATCCATGAGGAGACAACGACGTCGAAGCCGAGGAGGCGACCGATGATCGCTTCGCGCAGACCGTCGGTCGTGTTGGACTTGTCGAAGGCCGTGAGCTTCGAGCCGTCGGAGAGCAGGAAGTTCTCGAACTTTCCGTTGACGAGCAGGACGCGGCCGGCCTGCGGTACCTTCGCGGCGGTGAGCTTGCCGCGCAGTTCAAGCGCGATCTTGTAGGCGCCCGCCCAGTCAGTGGGCGTGGTCAGACCAGTCACCGCCGTGCCCTGCGTGGACAGCAGTCCGGTGAGGAAGGTTTCCGCGTCCTCAACCAGACCGATACCGGCGGACTCGGTGTACTTGTCGAAGCTCTTGTTCGACTGTGCGCGGTCGATGTCATCGACGAGGAAGTCGAAGGACTTCTCCTGATCGACGTTCAGCTCGATACCCGTATTGGCGACCGTGTCGGGCGCGGTCGTGCGCGGCTGCTTGCCACTGCCGGACGCGGCGGGAAGGACGCCGGTCTTGTAGTCCTTGACCTTAATATCGACGATACCGGCGATATGGACCGTTGCTCCGGACTTCAGCTCACCCTCGTATTCGCGGTTCGTCAGGCCGGTCAGGACCGCCTGGTTGTGGAAGTTCTCCATGATGGAGGCAGTCCAGACTTCGGGGGTAAAGTTGTTGTTAGCCATTTCTTTGGCTCCTTTCACGGGCTCGCCGTCAGGCGATACCCATCACGTCGTTGAGTTGGCCCGCTCGGCGGGCCTGATTGATCTGCTCGGCACTCATGGTTTTGAGGTCCTCGCGTGTGAGTTGCTTGCTCGACCTGATCTCTTCACCTCGGTGTCCCGCGTCGGACGCCGGGGCGCCCTTCGGGATCTGCGCGCCGCGCCACGCCAGCAGACGATCCGCCGACGCTTCCAGCTCCTCAAGCGTCGAGCCGGACAGCAGGTCCATGTCCACGCCCTTCGCCGCGGCGACCTGAGCGCGCGCTGCCTGGACTTCGAGGGCCTTCACGCGAGCCTCAGCCTGCGCAGCCTTATCGAGAGCCTTCTGCAGCTCGGACTTGCCCTGCTCCTGAGCCTCGTCGTATAAGCGCGCCTTTTCGGCGTTTTCCTTCATCCGAGACTCATTCTTGCGCGACAATTCCTTCCACTTCCGCGCCTCGGCCTCCCAGTCAACCTGCTGGGCTGCATCCTCAGCGGCTGCGGGGGTTTCCTGCGCGGACGTCGCATCCCCTCCCGCCTCTGCGGACGGGGCGTCGACGTAGCGAAGGTAGGGATGGTGCTTCAGGTGGTTCTTCATGGTGATTCCTCCCATTCCGGGTACACGAAAGCCCCCACGCCATTGCGGCTGGGGGCTGGTTGGGTATCAAAAAACCGACCCAGGCATTACGTCCGAGGTCGGCTAGTTTGAGCATTATGTGAAAAGGACACCTGGGCTGCCCGAAGGGGCTGCCGGGATGTCCTCACCGCTAGGATAGCACACTCACGGAATGTGGACAATATTTCCTGCATGATCTATGACAATCACTTGGGTAAGATGACGACCCTGCATACCTTGCCGGACATCCCGGATCGATTTCTTATCGTCGAGTTCGCAACGGCGTAGATCGAGGACCAGGCGTTCAGTCTGTTTCCCCGCTCGCTTCATCTGCGAGTCGATGGTGTTCTTGCCTTGCCCCGTGGGTGCTTTGAATTCCCAGACCTGCTGATTCATTTCCGCGTCTGGGTTCTTCGCGCCTTTTTCGCGCGAATCTATGCGGAACAGCACGTCCATTCCCTCTTCCGCGAGGCGCAGCGCCGTGAGCACCTCATGCTCACTGGGTGCTTCTCTGACCGAAATAGCCGGGATGAACACCCGTCCGTCCCCATGCCCCGGATACAGGAATTCTCCGGGAATCCCTGTCACGTCCCCACCCTCGTACTGAAGCGTCTTATGCCATTTTTCGGCAGGAACGCTCATCAGGCGCTTTAAACGATCGGAGTCGTCCGGCGGTTGTGCCGTGGTCTTCTTCGGGGGCTTGGGAGGCTTAGGCGGCTCAGACTCCCCCGCCTTGGGCTGAGGCTTTGGCTTGGCCTTGGGCTGTGCCCATGACAGCGTTGGCCCATACTCGCCGTGTTCGCTGACCGTCAGGAGCTTCCGATAATCCGGAGTGCGCCCACCCCGGTCAGAGACACCGAGGCGGTCCGCCGTGATCTGGTGGACTTGTTCGAGCAAGTCTTCGTCGATCACCTGATTGACTGCCAGGCCCGGAGGAAGAGGCTGCACCCCACAGTCGCATCCCGGGTGAATCGGTAGCAGGTCACCACGGTAATAGCGCTGCGTTGACGCGACCACACACAAGGCGCAATTCTCTCGCCCCGTGAGGACACGCCGGTAGAACTGGCCCTCCTCGGGGTAGCCCCGCATCGACTGCCGAGACGCATGCACCTTCGCCAGCTGCATGTCCCCACCGATCAGCTGCGTGAGCCGCAGCCGCCCCTCAGCCGCAGCCTGCGGCAGAGGTTTCCCCGCCGCGAGCGCGGTGTACACGTCAACAGCTGGGCGACGATAGACGACGCGCGGGTCTACGCCGCGAGCGCCGCGTATCTCGTCCTGGTCGATGGATGGGAGGACAGCCTTCCAGCCGAGTTCGCGGGCGCACTGTGCGAGGTACGCGCGCGTCAGGTCGGCTATGCGGAGCTGGCCTGCGGCCACTCTGGGGGTGATCGCTTGGATCATGTCCTCGACGGCGCTGGCCCTGTAGTGCGGGAGTGAGTCCCAGTAGGCCTGTCCGAAGGCGGTGATCTGCTGTCGGATTGCGTGGACCTGGCTGTCATACGCCTCAGTGAGGCGGTTGAGCGAGTCCAGGTCCGGCATCGTTACTTCTCCTCGAGTGTTGCTGACTGTGTCTCTGGGAGTCGGAGCGCTACGGGGACGGCGCCCGTGAATCGGATTCCGTCGAGGCCGACGAGCTCCGACGCTGATTCAGGAGCGACGCCGGCGCGGATCGCCGTGCCGAGGGCGTCAAACCTGAGTTTCAGGTCTGCCGGGTCCCCCCGGACTCGGGGTTGTGGCCTCATCTGTCAGCTGCGGCTGCGGCTTGTCTTGGAGCGCGAACGCCAACGCAAGCTGCTCCTCAGCCCTACGCTGCTTGTCCTGTGCGATCTGCTCGGGGCTGTAGCCGAGGATGTTGCGTTGGATGGTTTCGAGCGCTTCGCCTGCATTGCGTGCCTGGACGGCGGCCGCGTATTTCTCCGTAAGGGACACTGCGTGGGGCGGGACGAACAGGACCTCCACGGTCTCCGTCTCGTCCAACGTGTATCCCTCGACCGCGAGTGCCTTGACGATGAGGTACGCGAGCGCGGGCTTGAAGCGCTCGATCCTGTCGCCTGCCTTGGAGAGGAGTGCCTTCTGCGGCTGTTCAGCTCCCGCTGCGCTTTGGTTTGCGGAGTCCGGGAGCATGATCGAGAGAGGCGTTGCGGTCTCGGCTGCCAATTCGCGCCAGTCGTCCTTGGTCGCGTTGAGAATCTCGGTGATCTGTGTCTGGGACGACTCCCAGATTTCCACACCCGGGGGCAGCTCCCACAGGGCTGCGGGTGAGGGTTCGAAGATCGCCTGGTAGTCGATCGCGTTCCCGGACTCGTCCTCGGCCGGCAGACCCGCCGATCCCTCAGCAGACTTGAGTGCGCGCTGTCGGAAGGCCTGCATGCTGATGATGACCAGGCGCTGTAGGGTCTGCCAGTTGATTCGGTCGATCAGGTCGAGCACGTGCTCGAACTCGCCCATGCTGTGCCTGTTCTCGAGGACCACGACCGGGGGCGCTCCCTCGAAGGGCTGGACGCCGCCTAGGTCGAGTCGCCAGTCCCCGGACACACGGGAGATCAGTTGCCGCGACTTGTCGTATGCCGAGCGCGTGTAGGACATGCGTAGGCCCGGAGTCCACATCACGAGGTGGTCGAGGCCGGCCGCTTGGTCTCGCCAGACCTTCATTGCCGCGAGCGCGCGCCAGGGCTTGACCGGGTCCGGTTCGACGTACATGTGTTCGGGGCGCTCGTAGGTGACGCATGCTCGGCCGTCTTCGTCCTGGGTGACCAGGAGGTAGCCGTGGCCGAGGGTGGCCGCGTCCCAGATTGCGTCCGCGAAGACCACTTTGAGGCGGTTGTCGCGCCAGATGCGCGCGGCCGCCTGAGCTGCGGGGCTGTCCTCGCTGGCTCCGACTGTCACCCCGTTGGGGATGAGTCGATCCGCGAGCGCGGACACGACGAGTTTGCCGGGGTTGGTGCGCGCACGCCGCTGGAACTTCAGCCATGCCTTTGCGAGATTAGGGCCCATCTCCGGCAGGGGAGATGATCCGTTGGTGTATGAGCGTAGGAGGTCCGTTCGTGGACGCTCCTTGTCCATCTTTGCGGTGAGGTAGGCGAGCCATTCCTCGGGCGTTTTCGTCATGAGGTGGGGCCTCCTCCCCCAGTGTGTTAGTAGAGCCGCCTCGGTGCGCGGCGGCTGGTTTGCTTGGCTGCGCCCTTGCCGACGGCGTCGAGTCCGGCCGTGTAGGCGAACATGGCACCCCAGGCGGCGTCAATCTTCGAGTAGTCCTGGTCGTCCGCAGGTTTGACGAGGACGTAGCCCGATTGCCTGGGCGATTTACGAGCGTTGAGCAGGTGCGCAGTGATCATCGGGTCACCGTCATACGTGATGCGTTCCTGGTGGATCGCGGACAAGAGCTGCGCGAAGTTCTCGCAGGTCTTGGCAACGTTTCGCTGCGGGTACCTGATCGGCTCGGACGCACTGATCTTGGCACGCAGACGGCGCGAGTAACGCGCCTCCCAACCCTTCACGTCCTGAGCCCATCCCGCCGACGGGTCCGCATAGAACCCCACCACATTGAACCGCTCGAAAGCGTCGCGCACGGTCTGCTCGACTTCGAGGCGGGGCGGCTGCCAGCCTTCGCCTGCGGGGCCGTCTGGCTGGCTCCAAATCCCAACCTTGAACAGGTGCCGTTGCGTCACCGAGTAGCCGATCAGGACCGTGGCATCGGCTATGCCGATCTTCCGGCCTTCGGAGCCATCGAAGCCCAACGTGATCGGCTCGGTGGAGCTGATCTGCTTCGTGTGGTCTTCGATGGCTCGCAGCTCCGGCATCGTGAGCCATGCGTCGGACGCGCTGTTGATCTGGTTGAGGAAGTTGGCGCACATGTCCGCCGGGTCGTTATCCGGATGCCAGAAGCTATCCGCGATGCGCTCGATGTCGACCCAGCCGGGTTCGCACTCGGGCTCGTGGATCGCACATCCCCTGGGGTCGGCTGCCGAGTCTCCGTAGGCGATGCGCAGACCGTTGATGAGCGATTCACGGTCCGAGATGTCGGTGTCCAGCGGGGCCTCACGGTGGTCGTAGTACAAGCCCCGAGCAGCTTCCGGCTTGGCCTTGCCAGCCTTGATCAGCTCATAGAATCGCGCTGTCGTCTCCGCGACCGAGCGTTCGCCGATCGTGTAGGCGTTGGGGGTCTCGATCGTCAAACCGCCGAGCTTATCCGCGTTCGCACGCAGTGTCTTCGCCAGCTTCGGGCCGCCGTTCGACGGCAACCACGTCTCTGTCTGGTCCATAACAGCCATAACGGCCTTCGCCCCCTTGACGGAGGTCGCCGAGGATGTTCGTTTCTCGATGCGGCCGCGACGCAGGGCGACGAAACTGTCCATCGGGTCGAGGCCGTACTCCGACTCGGCGGTAGAGCCACGCAGCATTTCGAGCAACGGGTCCCAAGTGTTCGCCGTCTGGTCGTCGGTGGTCGCCGTGACCTGCACGATAGGCGTGCGCCGCGTCGACCACGGCACACCGACCGGCTGCCCCTCAGCATCCCACCCGTCACACAGAACGGGGGCCATCGCTTCGGCGCAGCAGATCGCCGCGATAAACGGGCTCTTGCCCCACCCACGCGGACGCGACAGCACCGCACGCTGTTTCACTCGACGGCCCGTATCCGGGTCCAGCTCATACAGCCTCGCGAGGAACTCAATCTGCTCCTGCGTCGGCACGAACGGGATGTGCTCCTCGCTCTCCTCGTCACGGTCCGGCATGAGGAGAAACTCCATCATCCAGTCCGCAACGTCGTATCCGAGCGTCGGGAACTCATCATCCTCGTCGATCGGTTGCCAGGGCACGCTACACCGCCCTCAGCTTCTTCTGCCGTCTGCACGCACGCGCAGAAACGGGCACCACATCATCAATGGCACTGTCGGCGTCATCTTCGAGGGTATCGGCCACCGCGAACTGAATCCGGAGCCTGGCACGGTCCTCGGGCGTGGCCCCAAACTTCGCGACACGCAGTCGAAGTTCGGCAGCAACTCGGTGATCGCCCTTCCAGTACAGCGCGTGCAGGTACGCGGTGTCGAGCAAGAACGACCAGTCGGTCTCCGTGTACTCCGCACTGAGCGGGGATTCTCCCCACATCTTCCACCAGCGGCGAGTCACCATCGGCCACGTGAAGCGTTTCTTCCTCGGCTTGCCATTCTCGTCAAGGACAACTTGCTCGATGACTGGCAGCGACGGCTGCTCGACCGGCTGCGCCGTGATGATGCGCAGGACTTGGGGGTCTTTGTTCCGGCGAGCTCGCGAGCCCTTCGGCTTCGGCGCGGGGCCACGACCAGCCATAACCACCCCCGCCTATCCGCAGAATGCCAACGAATTATCCGTTACAATAGGAGACGTGAGGACATGCGAACACTGCTCGGCTCCGCTCAGACACTGGGCGCGCGCCGACGCGCGCTTTTGCTCGACCCGATGCCGAGTCGCTCACCACCGCACCGCACAGACGCATGCCCCACAAGTGCTGCCCGCCGAGCTCATCAACCGTCCCCGATGGGTCAACCACATCGACAAGCGCCCCGTGTGCTCGCGCACCGGGCGTTGGGCTTCAGTTACTGACCCGAGCACATGGAGCACCCACGCGGCCGCGAGCGCAACCGGCGCGCCCCTGGGGTTCGTCCTCGGTGACGGCATCGGCTGTATCGACCTCGACGGGTGCCTCGATGAGCACGGCATCCCCAACGAGGCCGCTCGCACTCTGCTCGCGTACTACGAGGGCTCGTATGTCGAGGTGTCGCCGTCTGGGCGCGGCCTGCACATCTGGGGCACTGCCGCCCCGCAGCGTGGCTTCAAGCGCATGTGGCGTGGACAGCGGATCGAGTTCTATTCGCAGGGACGATACCTCACCGTCACGGAAAACGTGTACCAAGACGGCACCCTAGCACCCCTCTAAATTCCCCCACACCCTCACCCCGCGCCCCGGCGTTTACGTTGAGCTATCAACGTTTACGAGCAGTTGATATTTCCCCAGACCCGTACAAACAAAAAACTACAGCTCTTGACGGTGATTCGATTGGGTGGGGAGGGGGTCCCTGGTGGGGGTCTAGTCGATGAGGCCGGGATGCTTGCGCTTGCGTGGGGCGTTTCGTGCCCGCTCTGCGGCTAATGCGGCCGCGGCTTCTCGCTGGGTCTTGCGCTTGTGATGCCACGAGCACAACCACTGCAAGTTCGTCGCTCGATGATCGTCACCAGGCTCGACGTGATCGCACTCGGCACCAGCTGCAGGGCAGCGCGTCCCGTCATGCAGGAGCGCTTCGCACCTGCCGCCTGCGCGAGCTCGGACGAAGGCGCGGCGCTCGTCCCAGTCAGGCGGGAGCCGCGATGCGCGATCGCTCGATGACCAAGCCATGACGCCTCATCCTCTCGGAGCTCCGCTGTGTCGGCGGGTACGCGAAAGCCCCGGACGGGTATCCGCCTCGGGGCTTGTTCGACACTTCTGCCGTTGGCACAGATGTTACAACTGCCATGCGGTGCTGTCAATCAACCTTCACCTGGTTCGCGTGTCGTGTCGCGCAGCGTCGGCGCGACGATGCCGCAGCCGCGATCACGTCCTCGACGGACACCCATACGGAGCCGCCGACCTTGACCGACCGCACCCGGCCCGCAGCCGCCCACACCCGGACCGTTGACGCGGGGAGGCCGGGGACGTGTTTCGGCACATCGCACTGTCGTTCCCATTCCTCCCCCGCCACGATCATGCCGACGGCTCCTCGGTCTTTGCTGACATGCGCGCGACCAGGACCGACCAGGCGCGCAGGCGTTCCCAGTCCTGGGAGGACAGGACGCGCCCGCAGGAGATGCGCGAGCAGGTGACCTGCTCTTGCCCTCCGACGACTCGGACGGGCGTGACCACGAGCGAGTAGGCGTTGCACGACGGGCAGGCGATGTCCTGCACGCGCCGCTCTGGTTCTTCGACTGCCCACCTCGCGCGTGCGCCGGCGTCGAGCCTGGCGAGGTCGGCAAGCATCTCGGGCGCCCACGGTGCGGCCGCGACGCGGTCGAGCAGCGGGTCAATCCAGCGGACGAGCTCAGCTAGCGCCTCCGGGGCGCGGATGCCGACCGGCTCTGCCTCTACGAGGTAGGCCTCGCCCGTCTCCGCGTCGATCTTGCGACCAGGGCTCGACCACCACAGGCCGGATGGCCGAGGAGCCTCCACGCCGATGTGCTCGCCTGCCTGGATACACCATGAGGCCAGCGCGGCTGCGAGCTCGTCCGCTGCTGCCCTCTGCTGCGGGTACAGCGAGGACGAGCCAGGCGGGCGACCACCACCGGACGATGAGACCGCCGAGGGCGCATCATCCCCGCTCATCAGCTCATCGACGAGTGCTGGCATCGTGCGGACGACGGCTTGGAGTCTCCCCCAGCAGCGGGCGCACAAGACACCGACGTAAGCCGAGCTGGGGGCGCAGCCCCTGCATGAGTCATCCTGGCAGTCAGGAAGATGCTCACCAGGCGACGCGCACCCGGACAAGCACACGCGGTTCAGCATGTCTCCTCCTCGAGGCAGAAACGGCAGGGCACGTCAGCCCCGTGGATCGGGCACACGGCGTCATCGTCCACCGGGGGACGACCTCGCCACTGGTACCAGGGAGACCCCCACTGCCCACCCACCTGTGGGCTAGGAGCTTTCCCTGCCAGACCAGCAGGTGAGGGGTTGGGCATGGGCTGAGAACCTTCAGGGGAAGCGCCAAGGTCTCTCACCTGACGTTTGCGCCTTGGCCTACGCCTGCGAGGTGAGGCAGGTTCACCCTGCCCGGCCCCGCCAGTCTCCCAGCCAGACCCTTCCCTATCTAGTTCCCTGCCCTGCCCCTCCCTGCCCTGACGCGCGCGTGCGCGCGTAGACACCCGCTTTGCTGCCGTCGCGGCAAGATTTTCCTGCGTTGCGGCTGCCGTCGCGGCAAGATTTTCCTGCGTTGCGGCTGCCGCTGCGGCAGGATTTGTTGCCGTCGCGGCTGCCGCTGCGGCTGCCGCAGGTGCCGTCGCAGGTCGGAGTGGGTTTGCGCGGCGCAGGCTGGGGGCGGGTTCGACCTGACCCGAGGCGTTAGCCTCGACGGGATCCTCGCCTCCCTCGCCTGCTGCCTGCCCCCAGTCGAGCGCGTGAGCGTCCGGGAGATCAACGTCCGTGCCGGCGGCGGTGCTGCTGGGATTCCAAGGGAGGGAGGATTCGACCTGACCCGAGGGCGTCCCCTCGACGGGATTCGCGTCCCTCCCGGCTTCGACCATGACAGCTCCGCCGCGACGCGGCGTGTCCTCGACCGTGTTCCGCTCAGCGCTCTTTGGAGGCGCTGACCAGTCCGCCTGCCCGGGCATCCACCCAGGGCGGTGAAGCACCATGCCCGCCTCGGCAGGCGTGCGCTGCTGCTTCTGCTTGTTGCAGTCCGTGCATGCGATCACGATGTTCGCCGATCCAATGTATTTGGTTGGCTCAACGTGGTCGTACTGCCACGTGCTGCGGTCCTTGCGCTGAACCTTCGTCCCGCAGTACCGGCACGGCGCAACCATGTTGCCCCCGCGCTCGACACCGCCGACGCGATCGCGCAGCCACACAGCATCTGTGATCTTCCTGTTTTTCAGCTCGGCGCGCTTTCCCCTCGTGACTCGCACGTCTTCGCCACGGTCGTAGCGAAGATCGAACCAGTCATGGAAGATGAACGACCCCTGCGGCGGCTGCACGCAGCGTTCGCACGAGTGTCCCGGCGCGTGCCAGAGTCCCTCTTCGACGAGCATCCCCGCCAGCCGCGTCGCTACTTCAAGATTGAGCGTGTCCGAGACGAGCGTCTCAACCGCAATCAGTCCATCAGTGAGCGCCTGCTGGCAGGCTGTTCCCGCGAGCGCCCACATGCCGAGTGCGGCGAGGCCGCTGAGGTCCCCGGTCATGGCGCGTCGTGCGAGGCGTTGAATCTTCGGGTTGCCCCGGAGCTCGTCTCCAAGTTGGAAGAACATGTGTGTTGCTTTCTAGTCTGAGCACCGGCATTCGCCGGTGACTGGGTTGATTGCGCCGCCGCATGAGTCGCACACGCGGGGCGTCCAGTCGTTGCAGGTCATCTGGTCACCTCCTCTTGGTCGTAGTCTTCGGGGAACAGGCTGCGGGGCCTGTAGTCGGGGTAGTTTCTGGTCATCCAAGCTCTCTCCGTGAAGGCGCGGCGTTGTTGCTCGGCTCGGACGTAGCAGGGGTGGCAGAGGGCGCGGCCGGGGAGTATCGGTGTCTCGCATTTGGGGCAGCGCCGTGGGTTCTCGTCGAGTTCGGCGGGGTCTATGCCCCAGCCTGTGCGCTCGTGGGCGGTGGCCATCAGAATGGGGGTTCCCAGACGGAGGGCTGCGGGGCTTGGCGCGCCCAGGGGTCCTCTTGGGCGGGCGGGCGGGGCGCGGGCTGCTGTGGGGCTTCCTGCGGTGCCTGCGGGGCCTGTTGCGTGGGCTGGGGGGACGCAGGTGGAGGCGGGGGCGGGTATCCTGCCCCGCCGTCGGCTGCGGGGTGTCTGGTGACCTGCGCGCGGGCTCGGCGTAAGGAGGGGCCTACCTCGTCGACCTGCATTTCGACGATCGTGCGACGCTCGCCCTGCTGCGTTTCGTAGGAGCGCTGGGTGAGGCGTCCGAAGACGACGACGCGCATGCCCTTGCGCAGCGACTCGGCGACGTTCTCAGCGGTCTCGCGCCATACGGAGCAGCGCATGAACAGGGTGTCTCCGTCGCGCCATTCGCCAGCGTTGCGGTCGTAGGTTCGCGGGGTCGATGCCACCGTGAAGTCAGCGACGGCGGAGCCGGACTGCGTCCAGCGGAGTGTTGGGTCAGCGGTCAAGTTACCGACGAGGGTAACGAATGTTTCGCCGCTCATTGGTCTTCCTCATTTTCTTCGTAGGGCATGACAGTGAATCGGATCGAGCACATGGGAATGCCCATGCGCTTGCCCGCGTGACGGGGGTCGAGACGCATGTCGGGTCCCTGCAGGTGCCGCGCATCATCGTCCGGGAGCAGGCCCGCGTCCACAAGCCCGTCAACGAGTGCTTTGAGTGTGGGCATGTAGTTGTGGAGGTCGCGGCGGCGCCCATCAGGGAAGCGGACCCATGCGACGAGGCGCGCGCGCATGAAGGTCGGGCAGCGGGCCGCGCGGGCCATCACGCGGGCCTGCATGCGCAGTGTCCGAATCCGCGGGGAGAGAGTACGGCGGTCGGCGCGGCCGTTGAGCGAGAGCATGTCCGCCTGGGGCAGATCGAAGGGGCCGATCTCCCACAGGGGAGCAATGGCAGTGTCATTCATCGCGTTCTTCTCCTGCCTGCGGGTAGAGGCCGTCAATGAGCTCGTCAACGACGGCACCGATGGCCCTGCGGATGCTCACACGTTGTTCGGGCGTCTGCGCGTACTTCTCGGCGATGTCAGCGCCGACGTCGATCAGGGCGGACGCCGTTTTGATCGCATGCGTCTGAACCCGTGCCAGTTCCCGTTCAAGGGCGCGAACGTGATTCACGCGCTCGATTTCGGTGAGGAGCTCTTCAGTCACAGTCCTTCCCCTCCTTCGTAGACGCGAAGCCCCGCTGGCTCTCTCACGCTCCCCATGGGCACAGGTGGAAGCAGTGCATTCTCCAGGTATGGGATTGACGGCCCGTCGTATAGGAGCTCTCCCGTCACTGGCCCCTGAAGCAGTACTGAGCCGGCGGACCAGCCGAGGCACGCATCAGTGCCCCAGATGAACGAGGACCGCCCGTAGCCGTCCCCGACGCGGACACGCAGAGGAATCTGCCAGGCCGCCGCCGACGCCGCGAATGTGCGGACGACCGCAGGGTCCATCTCCACGGCCGCGTCCTGATAGAGAACGCCTTGGGCTCCATCCAGCAGGAGGCGCGCTGCGTCGACGCGGTCCTCATCCATCGGCTCCGCAGCCGGGGCGACACGCGCCATCTGAGGCCCATACAGAACCCCCGTCTCCTGGACAGTGATGCCCTCCCTCTCATCGAGGAGAAGGCTCACCCGCTCGACGGGAGACCCCGCGAGGAACGTCGCCAACGACTCAACCGCAGAGCGACGCAACCACATTGATTTCACACCATCGCTGTAGCTATCCCCATCAAGGACGTTGAATCGCACCGCGATCGCGCGCTTGCGATCAATCGCGGCCGCGAGCGCCATCACGCAGTCCTGGACGACGGCCAGGCGCAGCAGGCCCGCGCCATTGTCCGGCGCATCCTCGGGAATCTTCCGGGCCACATGCGGCAAGGCTGCACGAAGCGCCCCCTCCAACGCAGCCCGAGACACGACTACCAGCGTTGCATCCTCGACGCTCATCAGTACACCTCCCCAGCGCGCGGTCCCCAGGTGATGATTGCGGGGGCAGCCTCGACCTTCTCGCAGAACGCCTCCTCACCCTCACCGAGGGTGTATCCCCAGTGCTCTAAGGTGCGCAGGTACAGCTGAACGAGGCTGTCAAAGCGCTCACCGTTGCAGCTGCGCCAGTAATCACGGCCCATGCCGCCCTCGAGGACGCCGATGCACCAGGCGAGGCGCGCCTTAGCCGCCTGCGCGGCTGACATCGTGAGCCCGAAGCCCATGGCATCGAAGTCGACCAGCGCGCGGCCCTTCGCCTGCGATGCGTCGGACACCTGGGCTTGGTTGTAGATGACGGGCATTTCCAGGAGCGCCGTGTCCTTCGGCAGAGGGCGCTTGAAGAGCACATCCTTAATCCAGGCGCGGCGCACTTCGCCTTCCTGAGCCGCCTGACGGTTCGCCTCGATGGTCGCTGCGCGATCGACTTCCTGCATGGTCCGCGCCCTGTCCTCACTGGTGAAGTGCCCGTGCGCCGAGTAGTCCAGGCACACAAAGCTCGTCCGCGCGCGCATGTAGTCGCCCGTTCCGATCACTGTGACATACGCGGCGTTGCCGGGGCAGCTGTCGTGCGGCTCAACCTCGTTGCCGTACTCATCGACCAGGTTCCACAGGTACTGGTTGTGCTTCGGGAAACCGTCATAGAAATCGTCAGCTGTAATGACGTGGGTACCCTGCTGGCGCAGGTCGAGGACCTCGTCCTCATAGACCTGGCGGCGTCGCGCCTCATCACGGGCGCGCTCGAGGAAATGATCGATCTTGCCGGGGGCCTCGCGAATCTCCTCGACAACCGCGGCTGCTATGTCCTCGGGGAGGTCAGCCTGCGCCTCGGCGATCTTCGCGAGATCATCGAGGCCGAGATTCGCCGACTCCCCAAGCTCTGCGACCTCCGGCAGGGCATAGGCGACACGCCTAGCCAGCGGGACCTCGCTGGCCTTCACGCCGCGCTTGCGCAACTCGGCTGCAGGGAGGCCCATCAACACGAGTTGGTTAATGGCGCGGGCGCGGTCCACGGTCGAGGTGTGCTCGTGAGCATCGTTCTCCGTGAGCTGCAGGCTGATCCGCTCAGCCTCGCCCGCTACGTCGACGATCCGCACCGGCACCGTCTCCAAGTCCGCCTCGATGGCCGCGCGGTGGCGACGGTGCCCGTCGAGGACCACCAGGCCCGTGAGGGTCGGATACACGTCGATGTCTTTAAGGACACCGAGTCCGGCGATCGTCTCCACGAACTCGGGGCCGACACGCAAGTCAGCGCGGATGTTCGAACCGGCCTGCAAGAGCTTCGGGTCGATCAACCACCGCTGTCCAGGCTGGACGGCCCCAATCGGGTCCGCCGCAACCTCAGCCGACAACACGCCAGTACCCGTCGAGGGCACCTGCTCAGGTTCCCCGCGGCGTGGCTCCAAGCCAACCGCCTGCGCAACAGCCACCAGCTCCGTGAGGTCGTAGCGTGCCGGCGCATTCGGCGTCGCCTCACGCACGACGCTAATCCACTGCGCCTCACGCAGCCGATCAAGGGCGCGGCGCAGCGTCCGCGCGGACAGGCCAGTCAGGCGAGCCAGCTCAGCCTGCGCAACCTCAACGTGGCCGTCAACGTCGACAAGACCGAGCATCGTCTCTGCGACGGTACGGGCCTGCACGTCATCAGCAGCAATCGCGATAACGCTCATTTCTTCTCGCCTCCTCGACGGGCTTCCTGCGCCTGCATCATCAGGCGTCGCATCTCACGGAACTCGCGAGTATTTGCGCGCCAGTCCTGCCACAGGTACGCCGTCACCAGCGCCAGCAGCCCCAGGACGACGACGCCCACCATCGTTTCGGTCACTTCTCCGCCTCTTCCTTCTCCGGCGCTCCTGCCGCGAAAATCGTCGTGCCACAGTTCGGGCACTGGAATGTTGGTGCCGACGGCGTCGGCGGCGCCCAATCTGGCTTCTCCACAACGGCCGCACGCACCTCGACAATCCGGCGTGCATGCATCACGGACGGGCTCGGAGGCGACATCAGCAGCAGCCCCTGACGCTCAACCTCATCAACGAACGCAGCGTTCGCCAGCCCCAGCAGGTGCGGCATCGGCAAATTCGCGTCCTCGATAGGGAACTCGACGATCATCTCGACGGACCTCATGCCCGGCGCTCCTTCCACGCGACGTAAACCAGGCGCTCGGCGAGCGCCGTCGGGGGGAGGATCGCGGCGAGCGCCGCCACCCACCCGTCAATGAGGGACCCGAGCCACCACGCCAGCACCACCAGCGACAGCGCCAGCAGAACCCTGGCAACGTTCATCGAGCTCATTGCTTCCCTCCCTGTGCCTGACGCGCACGCGAGCGCGCCAACGCAATCCGCTTCTGCGCAGCCGTCTGCTGCCGCCGAATCTTCATGACCGCATCGAGACGCCGTAGTGCCTCTAACACCGGCGCACCCAACGCCACTGTCTCGGTCGTGTTAACCTGATTCATGACTGATAGTCCTTTCTTGGACTGCCCCGGCCGACCCCAATCGGCCGGGGCGCTTTCTTTTCAACTGGTGACCGTGGGGCCGGGCGGAGACTCGCAACCCACCAACACTCAAACCCGGCCCCACGGAGCTAACCTCGCCACACCCCGTCCTCGGGACGCGCGAGAATCTTGTACTTCGACACCTGAACGGTGTGGCCTGCCGGGGTATGAGCACTGGCCCCCGGCAGGCCACGGCCTCCCTCAGCGCCGCCGGAGTGAGCGGAGGAAGACGCTGAGGAAGACGAACCATCCGCACCACGGATGGCCCCCTCCCCGGTAAGGTGGGTAACACCCGCTAGGCCGCACGAAGCAGTGCAGCCACCACACCTCACCGAGGAGGAAGAATGACAACCATGTCCGCTGGCCCCACCCTTGCTGCCACTCTCGACAACATCAAGCAGCGACTGCAGAGCCAACAGCACACGCTTGAAATCTCTCTGGGTGGCAGAGATAGTGATGCTTATCGACGGCTCGCTGTCCGCGCGGAACTCGATGCGCTCTGGGAGGCTGTTGAAGTGCTCGCCTACGTCATCTCCGGCGTGGAACTTAGTCGTGTGCCGATTCGCGATTACTTCGGAGAGCGACGGGAGTCGTGACCCGCACGCCTGCTGCCCGTCTCGTGCGAGATACTCCGCAGCAGCGCCGCCCACCGCAGACTCACGAAGGTTCGACGCATGAGTGTTCGCAACGTCGGCCGACGAGGCCACGCGGGCAGCCGCGCCGCCCACCGCCGAACGTTCACTGCGCCCGAAGGAATCGAGGAACATCTCCGCTTCTCGCAGGTCTTCACATGCCTGGATAACAGCCCTCTGAGCATCCTCGAAGGTCTTACGCGCCCCGGTCTCTCCGTGCTTCATGCCGCGTCACCCCCGACCACGGCCTGATCCACAGCAGGGTGGACGCAAATGCCCATGCTTGTCCGTACCATGCGGGCAACGCCCATTTGAGGGCGTTTGAGTTCGCATGAAAGGAGGTGACAGGCATGGCGAAGGGCGGAAAGAGCGGAGGCGGCAAGTCCTCCAAGGGCACTTACCGAAGCGCCGTGACCGGACGTTTTGTCACGGCCACTTACGGTAAGGGCCACCCGAACACGACCATCAAGGAATCCGGCAAGTGATCCGCTAACCGTGTTCTCCCGGTGGGCGGGTGCCCCGGCACATGGGCGCCCGCCCACCAAGCTTTCATTCGTTCTCATCAGTGTTCTCCATGTTCTGACGCATCCATGCGTCCAAATCTGCGATCGAGTACCGGACCAACTGCCCGCGCTTCGCATAACGGGGGCCGTCACCTGCCCGGCGCAGCGCGTACAACGTGGACTCAGACACCTGCAAGTAGTCCGCCGCCCCCTTCGGGGTTACCCACCCCGGAGTCACGAGGACTCACCCCCCAGCTCCGCCGCGTCGCTGTGCATCACGCCGCGTCACCGCCGTCAATGGAGCCGTGGAAGGCGTGGAGGATGACAGTGCCCGTGCGCTCGTCCTGGATCACGTAGTCCTCGGGAGCGGACGGCGCGGCCGCGAGCGCGGAGCGTCGTTCGGCAGCTTCGCGTTCGTCGGCTGCGATCTGCTCGATGTAAGAGCGGTCGAACAGGTACTGGCCGGTCTGGCCGGGCATCTTCTGGATAGGAGCGATGCGGCCTGCGCCGATTCGCTGATGCACAGTCCTCTTGGAGATGCCGAGCATGTCGGCAACCTCAGAGACATTCACAAGCTGATTTGTAGGCATGTGCATAGCATTGCATGGTTTTCAGATATGCACAAGTCGGCATGTGCATAGGTTGCAGATTCTGCGCATGTAGGACGTGCCTCAACTTTGCACGAAACATTGCATGAGCACCCCAGATATGCGAAACTAGGCATATGAGCACTTCAGTCCAAACCCTCGCCAGCACAGGCTTTATTCCTCAGTGGACCATTGGGGACCGCCTGCGCAAGGCACGCGAAATGACCGGCCTTACCCAGGTCCAGTTCGCCGAGCGCGTGGGACTCTCGCGCGCCACGGTCAATAACAGCGAGCTCAACAAGAGTCAGCCGCGCAAGTCCGTTGTGCTTCTTTGGGCAATGGAGACCGGCGTCGATCGCGACTGGCTCATGACTGGCGCTGCAAACAATGAAACCCCCGACCCTGATGGGCCGGGGGGAGAGCTCCTGCGGTTGGATTCGAACCAACAACCGTCCGATTAACAGTCGGATGCTCTGCCGTTGAGCTACGCAGGATTGCGACA
>ERZ773072.170-NODE-170-length-39848-cov-18.438142_pt1 | contig 39848 bp, 33 predicted proteins | sample MGYA00580617_ERZ773072 | MGnify/ENA primary metagenome ERZ773072 (study PRJEB29015, sample SAMEA2737970) | human oral metagenome | biome: human oral; feature: human-associated habitat; material: dental | place: China | collected 2122 ...
TTTCTACCGTCTGACTTGCGATATGAATCTCACTCTCAAGGCCTTTGACAGCGGATTTCTTAGCAGACAGTTCAGCTTTCAAAGCCGTGTGGAAGTTGTTAATCAGGCCTAAGCCTAACATCTCAGACACAATCGCAATCCGCTCGTTGTAACCATAACCGCTTAACAGATAAGGTGCGCCCTGCTCACGGTATAGCAAGTCCATCAATCGGATGAACGGCAATTTGGCTTGAATACGCTGATTCAACTCGGTTGAGTTGTTAGCCTGTTCCTGTACGTCATTGATGAAATACTCAACGAAGCCTGAGCCGTTGTGACCTCGTGTAATGGTGTGCTTCTCGCCCTTGTAATACAGGGTCATAGACACTTCCATATCCTTACAACCTTTGCGAATCAGATTGTTGACTGAACGCGGTGGACGGAATACAAAGTCAATGGCTCGCAGTAGGCTCGATTTGCCGTTACCATTCTCACCTGTAACAACGGTCAGGCCTTCTGTAAACTGATACTCAAACGATTCAATTGACCTGAAATTCTTGATGCGAATGCTAACAGGCACGAAGTCCAAGTCAGCAGGTTCAGTATTGCTTCGGTCGATATTGGGCGCATAGACGGAGTGTAAATCTGACAATTCTGCTGCCTTTACATTCTCTTCAATCACCTTGTCGATATCAAGCCCAGCAATCACTTTAGCCGTATCAGCTGAAGTAACAACTTTGGGCTTTTCAACCAAGACTGTATAAGGGTGAGTCGGGTCATAACGTTTATCACCCTTATACATGATTTTCAGGAACTTGGTATCAGCACTTTCAGTCTTCACCCTCTTCCAAGACATATCGTCTGTATCCAACACGATAACTGAGCCGTCAACCGACTCACCCATGTAGTGTTGAAACGGAACATTGATTGAGTGAGCGTTGCCCATATCAACAATGTTATGGATGTCGCCTGCGAGAATCAAGTCAGCAACACTCGAATCGAACTCTTGGCCGAACTTATCGTGAAGCGTGATATGGCCGACCAACAAGTCCAGATGCTCAGCAAATTCATAATGTGTCTGGTCAGGTCGCCAGTTACTGAATCCGACCTTTCGGCCTCCAATAGTCAACACCTGATTATCCATGTAAGTCGCTTTATCGTACATGATAGCATGAATGCCTGCGTCATCATAGCCCTGTTCTTGAGCTTTTGAGCCTGAATCGTGGTTGCCCGAAATATACAGGAACTTGTCTTTGGGGAAAGCCTCAGATAACGTCTCAACCATGTAGCGAAGCGTGTTGGCAACACCAGGAGTCAATACATGACGGTGAACGATGTCGCCAGCTGCTATGAAATATTCGCAGCCATGTTCCTTCGCAATCTCAACATAACGGTGCGCTAGTCGGCGGAATTGATCCAAACGCCAGCCTTTTCCGCCTAAGTTATGGTCAGGGAAGTCATGGATATGAATATCCCCTGTTAGAAGCAATTTAGCCATGATTCCATCCTTCGGTGTGGATACCTTGATTCAACCAGCTTTCAAGCCCTCTTACAATATACGGCTGAGGGGTTATCAGGGATTGAATAGCAGATTTGTCCGTATGAGTCAAAGCCCATTGATTAGCAATCTCAGGATAGATGGCGTCATCAGTCAAGATATAGTCCAAGCGAGTCAATTGCAGGTTGTACTCAATCTTGTTAAGCTCGTCCTGCGTATAGACAGTTGTATCCTTCGCTTTGAACGCGTCAATAGCTTCCTGAGGCGTTTTGCGTTTCAAGCCGATTGTCTCAATATCGTCATGACCGCCTGAACTAATCGCTTTCAAGATAGCCAAGTCTAACGGATTCTGAACGCCTGTATTCTGGATGACCTTATTCAAGTCCAAAATCTCTTCCTTGCGGAGCATTTTGGTAGAAGCAGTCATTGATTGCTGCCAGTCACTATCAACCGTTGCAAGCCAACAGTTATCATGATTGTGGCTGAAGTACATACCCAAGTCATCGGCTTCTAAGCCTCCGATATTGATAACATGGAAGCCCAGACGGCGTAACAACTGAATAGCAATATCAGTTGCTTCCCAACAGACTTTGAAGCTGTCATCATACTGGCGGGATTCCTTATAGGTCGTGAACTTGGTCTTGTCGCGGTATCTGTATGAACCTCTATCAAACAAGATTACTGCTTCTGCATGGAACTTGAACTGTTCCCGCAGAATCTTCAACAAACTACCAAGAAAGCTGTTAACAGTAATGCTAGGGTCAAGCATTGTATGCTTCTGTTTAGCCTCGTCAAAGTTGATGAAGTATTTGTCGAACTGGTCATAACCATTAGACAACATGAAGTCAAACATCTCTGACTCCGTATTGAAATGGCGTTTACCTTTCGACATAGCATGAAATGCACGTCTGATATAATATGTACCGTCCATAGCCAACAACGGCGTGTTGCTATCTTTCGGTTTAGCTATCGGCAATCCGACAATATCCGATAATTTCATTGCTGTTTCCTTTAAACGACAAAAAGCTAGACAGATTCTTAGGCCTGTCTAGCTTTGATTATGATTGACCTAGTTATTGCACGGCGAATTGAGCGAATGGGTCAGCGTCAACGCTCGGAGCTTCGCCAACAGGCGCGGTTACAGCAGGAGTTTCCGCTGGAGCAGCAGCTGCGGCGGTCGGAGGCGTTTCAACTTTCGGCTCGGCAGCTGGAGTAGCAGCAGGCGCAGGAGTTGGGGTTGAGGCAGGAGTTGTAGCTGCTGCGTCTTTCAACTCGGATACGCCGTCCTTGCTTTCGTCATACAACACTTTGTCGCCAACCTTGATTACCAAGTGTGTAGGTTTCTCAGGGTATTCGACAGGCCTGTTCTCACGCTTCGCCACTTTCTCAGCATACTCGCAATCAGACTTGTACTTAGCTTCACGGATGAAGTCCTTGTTTTCCTTGATCAGCTTAACAGCCTTCTCAACCAATTTGTCGTAACGCTCTTGGCTGAACATTTTGGGGATATACAAGTCCTCCAGAACACCGTAGTCAAATGCTGAAGTATCTACTGGGCCAGTATTTTTGAGGGGGAAGAACGGTGCAACGGTACATTTGCCGTCTTTACCACCTTTGTACTGCAAGTCAAGCAGAGGTGTCTCAGCCGATGGGTCAAGCATGCTGACGATTTGGTCGGGCGCATTAGCAGTCATGTTCTCGATGAAAGACATAACGGCCTCTTCGTGAATGCGCTTACCAATCACGGCGTACAGGTTGCCTGCTTTCCAGTTATCTGCTGGGGAATCGGTTTCCACCAAGTAGAAGTAGAACAGGAACACGGTTTGCTTACCCATTGACCATTTTTGAGCATGACGCAAGTAGTTGTAGTACAATTCTTGTAACGGATGGCGATGTGTTTTCAATTCCTCAGGAACGCCCTCAACCTCTGACTCACGTTGACTAGGGTCACGTACACCAGCACGGAAATAGCCGTATGCGTCAAATTTTGCGTAGAAGTGTTTACCTGAGGCGTCAATGATGAAACGGCCACGGTGTTTGCCTTCGGGCATGAATACAACATTCTGGGCACCGTTGCCACCGCTTTCGTCAGCTTTGATTGCTTTGTAACTATCCAAGGATTGTTTCAAAAAGTCTAAGGTCAATTCCATTTTTATATCACTTTCTCTGGCCGTAATTTCAGGCCAACTAGGTCAATCAATATATCGGGTTAAGATTTCGGGTCGGATTATTCGTCAGCTTCAACAGGAGTTTCGCCTGCTTCAGTAGCAGGTTTATGAGCAGCTGGAACAGCAACAGTAATTTTGCCGTTTACTGCGTCTTTGAAAGCTTGGCCGAATTTGAAAGATGGGCGTGTAGCAGCGGCAATGGTAATACGCTCACCAGTCACAGGGTTGAAGCCTGGACGCTCATCTTGATGGGCTGAGCCGAAAGTGCCGAAGCCACGCAATTCAACTTTTTCGCCTTTAGCAACGGTGCCCACGATAGTGTCCAGCAGGTTGTTAACGACTTGTTCGGCTTTCACTTTAGTGAAACCGTTTTGTTCAGCAGTCAGGTTAATCAGGTCAGTACGATTCATTTTGTATTTCCTTGTGAAATATCAGGCTTTTATACGCAGCCTGTTAGCGTTTTGGGCGGTATTGCCCTGGGATTCATAATACACAAAGAACGAAGAAACCGAAAAGCGCATATTCCGAAAAATATTTTTAATTTTCGGCTAATTCTTTGTTTTACATCAAAACTTAGTTTGAAATGAAGCTTTTGAGCAAAGCCATAGCATGCTGATTTTCAGTATTAGCAAGCTGGGAGGCTTTCGTGAGATTACCGTCAGCTGCGGCCTTCTCAAGTGTCTCATTCAACAATGCATTGAAGCTTTCATGAGTTGTGTCTAAAGCATTACTCATCAATCTGATAACGTCTGTTGCATTAGCATCAAACATGATTGTTTCGGCTATGGTTGAATAAACTCGATATTCTTCACCTAACTGGTTGCCTTGGTCCAGATACATCATAGCTCGGCAGGCCGATTCGTCTAAGGCAGGGACAATCCTGTTATACACATTCCGCAGGGAGCGGTATTGCGTCAGCAGTAGCAAAGCATTGATGTCCTTGATAGACGTCAGAAGAATGAAGATGTCAGGATAGTCTTGGCGCAAGTAGTACAAGAACAGCACCCTTTGCGCGGTTGAGGTCATCTTATCAAAATGTCTGAATTTGACTTCTTGTTCCATGTTGATTCCGTTGTATTGTAGCAGCCAGTAGATGTAATGCCTATCCCCATCAGAGTATAGGCTGTCTAAAAGCTTGTATGTGCGTATGAAGCTATACATCAATAATCTGAGGTGAGATGGTGTATCTTTCATCAAATCCTCAAACATGAAGTCAATAGCAATCTTGTTAATGCTGGACGGCTCGGAATATTCAGGAATGTCAGCCAAGATGGAATAAGAGATAGTGGCTGTCTGGAAATGTATGCCCTCCTGCTCAATCAAGTCGTATAGGAATTCCAGTGTAAGCTCGAAGTTTTCCTCAGCCATCTTGGTCTGAACAACAGTCAGGGAGATAGTTGAAGCTGAATCCAAATCACCGCCAGTCATCTCATAAGAGTTTTTCAACGCACGGCTTACAAGATAAGTTGAGATGACCAACAGTCTAGGCAAATCAAGCGGTTCTTTTCCCGACAGATTGAATTCAGCCACTAGGTCAGGCGAAGACATTGATTGATAATGGTTGACATAAAATTCCAGATTCATAATTTCAAAGCCCTTTGACATCCTCCCCTTGCTAAAGCAGGGGATTCCTACTGCGGTTGGTGATGTTCTACCAACTCACTTCGGCGGGTTCCTGCTGATGACTGTCTTACTGCCCAGTTCACTACACAGGCTCAACGGGCATGTCCTGCCCTGAGGTTAATAATCATGCAGCCAAGATTTCTTGACCACGCTTTAACACGTTGATTGCACCAACTACGTCAGCATTGTTTTGATAACCGCAATCAACACACTCAAAATCGGATTGTGTTTGTCGGTTATCTTTATCAGTGTATCCGCAAGCTGGACAACAACGACTAGTATTTTGCGGAGGAACAGTAATTAGATGCCCTTCATTCCAAGCCAGTTTGTAGTCTAACTGTCGCCTAAACTCATACCAAGCCTGATCTAAAATCGCACGATTTAAACTTGACTTTTGCTTCACATTTTTGCCAGGTTTCTCTACTGTTCCTTTAGCCGATTTAGACATATTTGAAACTTTCAAATCTTCAATGTAAACAATCGCGTGGTTTTTACTAAGTGTACTTGTGATTTGATGTAAGTGGTTTTTACGGATATTGGCAATCCTGTGATGAAGTTTTGCAATTCGGCCTTTAAGCTTCATCCAATTCTTTGAAAACTTGGTTTTGTGTTTGAACTGTCTTTGCAGCTTGGCTAATTTACCTTTCAGGCTTTTAAAAGCATTGACAGGTTCAAAATATGTACCATCAGACAGGGTAGCGAAACGAGCGATGCCCATATCAATACCGATTTCACCGCCTTTAGGCATAGGAATTTCTTGTTCAAATTCTGTTTGAATTGAAACGTACCATTTGCCGCATTTTTGGCTAACTGTTACATTTTTGATTTTACCTATAACTTCTCGACTGTTACGATAACGCACCCAACCAATTTTAGGTAAGTAAATCCGACTGTTTTGCTGTTCCAATTTGCAGCCTTGCGGAAAGCGGAAACTGTCTTTTTCGCCCTTACGTTTGAATTTGGGAAAGTCCGAACGTTTGGCAAAGAAGTTTTTGAAACTGCTTTCCAAGTCTTTCAAAGATTGCTGCAAAACCTGAGCATTACAATCCTTTAGCCAGACTAGCTCACGTTTCCATTCAGGCAGCAAATTCGCAATTTTGTAGTAGCTGAATTTGAAAGAGTTATCCGCTTCGTATTGCTCATTTTGATAGGCTAAAGCCCGATTGAACACGAAACGTGAGCAACCAGCAAACTGTTTCATTTTACGGACTTGTGCACTTTTCGGCACGAGTTCAAATTTGAATGCTTTTCGTATCAACATGGTTTCACCTATAATGAAATATATACTATGTCTGTGGAAAAAGAAGCTGATTTATTGAGCAGCAAAATACTTCTGACCGAAATTGAATGTTTTAGGACTGCCTCGCAGTCCGATAATCTCTCAAATCGTCAATCAAGGTTCTGCGTTCAGGGACACGCTCATCATTGATGGTGATATCAAAGTTGGTCTCAGAGTTGCGAGTTATCGTCAAGCCTCTACCAATGCCTGTTTCGCCGATAGGGATTTGAGCGATAACAGTCAATACGGATTCCAAGTCCAATTCATCAATCTCAATCTTAGCCGTCATGCCCTTCGCCTTTCAGCCACTCAGCCTTATCCATGACCTCAATATCAATGATGATAGTTTCCTCCGATTCCTTCGTCTGCACTTTTCGGCTTTCGATTGCTACCGTCTGACTATCATCAATACCTGTTGCTTTCATGATACCGTCCTCAACATACTTAAACATGTTGCTGGTATCCCTGCGCCAGTAATTCGTATTGAGCTTGAAAGTCAAGGAAAGCTTGTAGCACTTCTCAGGGTCATCTTTCAAGACATCATTTATCCCCTGACGTTGCAATAGCTCCTTGATTTTGGTTTGCATCTTTACAACATCAGGGTTCAGATAAATCCATGCCTTCAGCCCCTTCTGGCCTAGCTTATGGGCGTTGTTTGTAGATTCGATTTTCGGTAATGTTACGACAAATTTCATGAATTTCCTTTGGCGATTGAGCCTTTATACATAGCCAACTCTGCTTGAGTAATGCTAAGCATTCGGCCTGTTGGGGTCATACGGATAGCTTGAGTGATATCAGACTGGCCACGACGCATTTTAGCAATATTCATCATACCAATCTTGTGATTACCAGGATTTCGGACTTTACCGATTGTAATCATGATATCAACGGTATGCTGTTTGCGTGAGGATTCGCCAGCGGAATCCAAGCCCAAAAGCTCCTCACCCCACAAGTGGGATTTCGGCTGAGAAGCAATCATAACCACACGCGCCTTAGCACCTGTTGGTCGGGCAATTTCGGTTGCGCGCTCATAAATCTCACCGCCTGTATGATACATATTGTCAGGGTCGGAGTTGTCCGCCAAGTTTGAGTCATAGTCAATTACAACCATATCATACTTGTCGGGTTCTTCCTCGACCAAGTTTTGAATTTCGGCTGAAGTCAGCTTCTTACTAGGCACCAACACCAAATCAATATTCTCAACGGCCTTTTTAACAGCATCAGTATAGTAGGCAGCTGGGTTCAGAATCACCTCGCTGTACGGCTTATCCAAGACTGACGATGAGATACGTGTGATGAAGTCAAAGCGTAACAAGTCACCCAAAGCAATATACAACACCCGATAGCCAGCCATTGAAGCATGGACTGACTCTTGAATCATAGCAGCCGTCTTACCTAAGCCAGGGACACCCACGACCATTACAACACTGCCCGGCAAGTATCCGCCGAAAGCAGAAGCATTCTTAACAGCGTCAAAGGAAGTCGGCAAGATACGGTCAAGTGTACCCAATTCCTCCTCAACCACTTTTGAGGCATCCAATGATTTCAGCTGAATCACGTCAGTGGCTGGTGACAATTCTTTCGGAATCTCGCTAATCAAGTCAACCATTCGGTCGATATTCTGACCTTCTGAAGTTACAATGTCGGCGATTCGTTCACGCTTGTAATAGTGAAACATGCCTGACGCCATAGCCCTGACTTGAGGCTCGGAGTTACAGGCACGGATGTTACTCGCAATCTTAATGAATGCTTCCAGTTCAGCTGGTACCAGTTTATTAGCTAGGACGGCTCGTGTCGATTCTGGCTCCCATTTACTGAGGTCAAAATTCGATTCCTTCATGAGCGTTTTTGCAACGTCCGTTTTCCAGGGGAACGTTTTTACAATACCTCGCGTCATCCGACTCATCATCGGGTTGAACAGCGAAGCCAGAAAGTTCATTTCTGAGTTTAATTCCATACTCAAATGTCCTTAGTTTGTTGTGTTTTCAAGATGAAGTGGTCTTTCAACATCTGCATTTTATGCCTCATCTGACGGTTCATTACGCCGTTATGCTTATCATACAGCAAGGCGCATGTTAACTCGGTCGTCCTAGCTGCACGGCCTACAGGCTGTACTAAGCCTTTGAACGATACGCTAGTGATGGGGATGACGCTGTTGATGTTAGGAATATCCAATCCCTCAGTACCCACTTGGTTTGCTATCAACACTCTAAACGCTTTTTGTGCAGCCAAAGCTTTCAGCTGCTCCAATGTCATAGATACTTCGCCAACAGGCGATAACTGAACTTGGGCGGACAAAAAGACTGTCCGAATGCCCATAAGGTTCAAAGCATTACAGATAGCAGTACCAGTCTCAATTGAAGTCGTCTCAGGTATAAACACGATACCGTCTGGCATATCCCCAATAATCCTAGCTAACGTCAATGGGAAGTTAGGGTGCTTCAGGGTACAAGCTCCAATGAACTGAGGTGTTGGAATATCCTTGTTTAGGTTTTCGGCCACTACTTGCTCATACTCAGCCTTGCTGATAATTTCCGCATTGTAGCTTACCAAATTGATAGGCACTTGTAGCTTCACGTGGATAAGGGATTCCCCAAAATACTCCAGCATTGCGAAGTTTTGCTGAGTCAGCTGTTTTCTCAATACTAGGTCAGGGGTCACCTCATGTCCAGACTTAGCGTCAGCTGAGCCAGTGAAGCCATACAGGAAGTCTGGATTACAGGCCTTGATAACCTGTTTCCAAGTATCAGCTGAAGCGTGGTGAGCCTCGTCAGCGATTAGTAGGCCGACATTCGACAATTCATCCCAGCGTTCAGGCTTGGTAGCAGCTGACTTGACGAAGCCTGTTGGGTGAATCAATTTCACTCGGCTGGTATCAACGTCATACTGCTTCAGTCGCAGTTCCAATTCCTTCAGCAGGTTCTTGGTAAATGAAATCAACACAACGTCCTTGTCGTGCTGTTCCAAGTATGATTCTACCAGCGCGGAAATGATAGTTGCTTTACCATAACCGACAGCCAGAGACACAATGCCTGAACTCTTCTCTTTCAATAGCGCAGCCGTCTGTAACTGAACTTGGTCATATCCCATGTCCTTCTTAGGATGAGACGCAAAGATGTCCAGCCAGCGTTGTGTTATCTCAATTCCTTTGTCGTCAGTCTTTTCACCAATAACCTTAAAGGGCATGCCGTTAGCAGACAACACATATTTCAGGGTGCTCAGTAGGCCTTTGAAGACATACAGGCATTTATCCTTCAATCTGCTGTCGCGCTTGAGGTAAGCCACATCTTCATCTGCGACAGTCCATTTCTTGAGATGATACAGATACCGTCTGTTTTGTTCCCTCTGGGTGAATATACGCTCGAAGCTGTTATATTCCCTGTCTGTCTCAAACTCGATTCTAAGCTGGCCGTTTTTCAGACATTCAACTGTTATCATAATTTGCCTCCGTATGTGATATCATACTTGTGTTCTCGGTTCTTCGTCAGGCTGCGAATCAGGCCTTTCTGTACCTTACCTTCAACGCGGAAACCGTCATACTCATATGATGCGATTTTCAAGCCTTCAGCGCGTAAGCCTTCGATTGTATGATGGATGAAATCCAATTCTTTGCCTTGGCAGTACCATACCAACAGTTTGCTATGAGAATTGAAGATTTCAGAATCCTCTGTAATCACACTTACACCGTTGAAATACATCTTCTTGCCTGTAAAGCCTACAACAGCTTGGCCGTTTTCAAAGATAGCCTCTTGGATGAACTTAGCTCGTTGAGTCGGAGCATCTTGACCCCAAACACGTGTTTTGCGTTTGATATAGTCAATTGCGTGAGTATGGATTGCTTCGGATACTCTGCCCCAGTAGTTCACGATACTGTCCCAAACTCTGTCGGCTTGTTCTGCGGAGTCAGTTGCTTCCCAGATGCGGGTGTAAACTGATGACGTGGCTTTATCTTCCAAGCTTGCGCCCATGAAGATTGCATTGGTACAGTCTTTAAACAACTGATACTCCACACCGCACAAAGCTGCGATAACACGTTTGTCTTCCAAGTAGTCATCAATCAGCTCAGTTACTGTTCTGCCTCGTTGGTTGTCTTTAACACTAACGAATTGGCCATTTTCATCAAACTTGCGTTTCACTTGATAGGCTCGGAAAGCGGTTTTTCTCAACAGCATTGGGTAGGCTGATTTCATGTCCACTTTGGTTGCTTTAGCAAACAGGTGAGATTTCAGACGGCCTTTGAGTAAGGTCACACTTGAATTGTAAACTCGTCCATAAGCAGTAACAGTCACATCGTCTGCGTTGAAGACTTGCAATTTGGTAACATCCGCTTCAACCTTAACAGTCAGCGGATTCACTTTCAGGCGTTTGATAGCATCAATATCGCCCAAGTTGATATCAGGGATGTTGTTATCAATTTCAATCTCGGTAAATTGGCCTAATGCTGCTACCAATTCTTGTTGTTTCTTGAAGCCTTCAGCAGTCAGTACAACGCCTTCTTTTACTTGGCTCAGATGGAACTCAGGCTTGCGGTTTGCATACTCAGTTTCCATGTAAACAACTTCAAGATTGTTTGCTTTCCAGATAGCTTTTCGGCTTCTTGGGGATTCATACACGCGTAAGACTTCTTGAATTGCTTTCCACATGAATTCAACAGGCAGAGCCAGAGCAGCAGGCTTAGCCTCGAATTTCTTGTTGTAGCGTTCAGTCAAGATGTCTGCATAATATGGGCTGATATGGTCTTCAGCATAAGTGCCCAGGAACAGAGCCAGTGAGCCAGCAGCCCATTTACAATTGCGGGTTACATCATCAGTCTTAGATTGACCGTGATTGGTTAATACAACGCCATCTTCATCAATCAGGATTGCACCGTTCAATCCGCCAGCTTGAGCTTGTTGATTAGCTCGATGACCGAATGAGACCAACCAATGTTCCTTGTTGAACTGGGCTTTGGTGATTACTCGTTTCAGGCCGTCTATCGTCAGATTGGCTAACAATACAGACAGAGGGATTTTTGAGTGCAATTTCAGAGTTTTCACGCCCTGTTTGATAGCAGACTCAGGTGTATCTGCGTAAACAACTTGAAAATCTGTTCTTGAATCAATGTAGCTTTGGATAGTCTCAGCCAGAGCCACTTTCACTCTTCGCATTATTGATTGAGGCAGCATGTTAACCAAGTCAACAATGCTAAACGCAGTATTTTGAGCCGTTGCGTCGTCAGGTCGGGCGGTGACCTTTGCGGCTTTGAATTCAACATAATTGTTGTGTTTAGCGGTTGACATGATTGTCCTTTCACGATTAAGAGGCTATTTTATCGAATTTTGATAGCAAAGTCGAATTTGCCTCACCACTGGAATATTGTCTAAGCCAAGCTCCTAGACAAATTTGCAAGTCATTGATTCTGTTCAGAAGAAAGCTTCAGGCCTTTCGTCTTTCTTCTCGCTTGGGGTGTTCACAATACACAAAGAACGGTAAGATGTAAAAGCGCATTTTCTTTAAAAGAATTTTTGGTTTTTCGTTAAGTTATTGTTTTTGCTAAGAAGAAAGTTTAAAATATTTTCGATTTTCTTTCCCTGCTGGGGATTAGGTCAGGGATTGAGGAAAATTTCAATCTTCAGGCCTCAAGATTTCGACTCGCTTCCTTCTTCTGATTGAGGGTTACACAGACTCAAGCCTTGCTCAGGCAGAAGTTTCATGTTTCAACAGGTTGAGTAGGATTCATGACTGATTCCTTCTTCTATTTCCACTCTTGCTTGACCACATCGCAGTCAAGCAGAGCCTTTCATGTTTCAAGTCTCATGTTTGATTGAGGGAATTTCAGACATCAGCAGGGTAATGAATGATTGTTTTCATCTCTAGCCTGCTCATCACACAAGCAGGCAGACGGTTTAAGCTAAGATTTCATTCAACATCAGTGTTGAGAATTGGAGATTTCAGCCTCATGGCTTGAGATTTAGGAATGTTGAGGATTGAGAGGGTTATGACTCGTGTTTGGTTTTATTCATTTATTAGATATATAATACTCTGATGTTGTTATTGTATCACATCTATGACATTGAAATCGTTTATTTCGTGGATAACTTCTTGAAAAATAGTAGAAATTTTTAGACAAAATCCTGTCTTTATGTACGGAATCCCAATAGTTACAAGACTCAGCAGTCAGCTTCTGTATCCCTGTCAACAGATTTCACCAATGTTGATTGATTTCGCCTTTTAGCTTTCTATCCCCTGCTTGACACTCACCCAGACGGTCGGATTTCAGTCAGTCATTACTCATGCTTCAGCAGGGTTGAGTAGGGTTCATGATTGTTATCCCTTCTTCTGCTGACTCAGGCTACAGGCCGTCTAGTTTCAATCTCATGCATGAGCAGTTTCAAGTCTGTTTCAACTCTAGCTTGCTCAATCATCACACGCAAGCAGAGGGTTTCTTATCCCTTGCTTCAGCATCATGATTCTCAAATTTCATGATTTCATTCTCATGGCTGTTGAGGGTTGAGAGTGAGGGACTGATTCTTGTTCAACAGCAGATATTAAGTCGGTATCGTTTTCTATTAGTATATATAATACCTGTGGTGGTTGATATTGTATCACATCTATGACATTGAAATCGTATATTTCGTGGATAAGTTTCTAATTCGCCAGAAGAATTTTTAGCCAAAATCCTGTCTTTATGTTCCGATTCCTGTACCCGCCAAGACCAGCATAAAAATATAGAAAAATCTTTCCCAATGTTGACTGCCTAAAGACGGTATCCCCTCTGTAAGCGCGGCAAGGCCAATTAACGTAATTTTTTGGTATCGCCCTAATATCTATTGATGTATCGCCCTACACGATTTCGCAGAGCGTCGCTGCTAAGTCGTTGATTCTTCACGGGATTGATACAAATGGCCGTCAGTATCGGCACTATTTACAGGAACTGTAACATGACCAATCAGGTAATAAGTCTAAATTCCAGTTCATTGCCAGCTACCTTGTCTGATATCGACAAGCATTTTGATATCGACCAGCTTCAGGTACACCGTATTGCAGCACAGCTGTTGTTGACTAAATTAGCCAACAGGGAAGCTGTACGGCTCGAAAAGCTCGTCAATTTCAGAGATGCTATTGAAGAGCAGCTATTTGATGAAGACCGCATCGACAAGTTGACTCAAGAAGAGTTGATTGCTTTGCACCAGTTGATATCAAGTAGTGAGAGTCAGGCATACGGCCAAATTCAGAAAGTTAGCAAAGATGTGAACCTTGAGGAAGTGAAAGTCCATATCAAGATTCTGTCACAGTCAATGAACGATTCCGATAATCCAAACCTAGTGGACAACTCAGAAGCCGCAGCTGTAGCACAACGATTGCTGTCGCAAGTGGAGAGTAAGAAGTAGTCCAGAAAGAAACATCATGACCCCGATTAAAAGACAAGCGTGTAATTTGACTGTTGGAAAAGCCGTAACCCTGCCTTCAGGCCGCAAGGCTATCGTGCTTGAGCTTCAGACAGAAAGCATTTCATTCTGTTATGCTGATGAGGCTGAGCTGTTCTCATTTGAGCTATCCCGAAACAAGTGCATTGAACTGTTCGGCAATACACCCGAATATCGTGACTACTGGACGCCAGCCAATCAAAGAATCTAGGCTGAAAGGACTGACTTCATGAGCCAATCAAGCGAGATTGTAGCATTAGATAACAAGGTGCTATTTGAGATTGCCAAGAAAGCAGGCTTTAAAGAGGAAGTCCCAACGATTGAGCAATTCATTGATGACCCTTACTATCTTGGCAAAGTACTGGGTGACGGATTGTATCCTATCTGGCGAGAAGCAGCCAAGAAGCTGTATCCCAACCCTTACCATTCACCATATGATGAAGTCATACTATCAGGTGCTATTGGTTTGGGTAAATCGACTATGGCACTGCTCATCACTTTCTATGACCTATGCCGAGTCATGTGTCTGGAAGACCCGCATAAGCATTATGACCTAATTTCCTCAACAGTCATCACATTCCCAATGATGAATGCAACCAAGTCCCTTGCGTCGAAGGTGCTCTGGTCGCAATTCGTGGATTGGGTAGAAGCAAGCCCATTCTTCAAACACCGTGTTGATACCCGCAAGGGTGCTAAGACCTTCTTCAAAGGCAACATTGATGTTTCGACAGGCTCACGCGGTAGTGACTACTTAGGTCAAGCAACCATCGGTGCAATCTTTTCGGAGATTAACGACATGACGGTTGTAGCTGGCCAAGCAGAGGACAACCTTGACACAATCTCCACTCGTAGGGATTCCCGATTTGGCGGTAAGGGCAAGGAAATTCTAGGACACATCATCCTTGATTCCTCTAACAAGGGCAATCGCTCATTCATTGATGCGCGCCTTGAGGAAAAGGAAAAGAAAGGCTCAACAGGACATATCGTCTTCAGCTTCTCGCACTGGGAAGCAAAATGGCACTTGGGAGGATACTCAGGCAAATTCTTCCAAGTGTACGCAGGCGATGAGTTTATTGACCCTTTCATCATTGATGATTCCAATTCCGACATGCTTCCAAACTTGAAGCCTAATCGTATTGTCGATGTCCCTGTTGAGCATAGGGAACAGTTTGAATTCAACATCATCAAATCATTACGTGACTTGGCTGGTGTTTCAACTTTCGGCACGGCTTCCTTCATCTCATCCAATGAGATTCTCAATCGCACGTTCATTAGGCCTAATCCTGTTACTAAGGATTTGATAGTGCTAGACTTCTTCAACGACCAGTCATTGCGCGATTACATCGACATCGGGTTGTTGAAGGCGTTATGCGACAAGCCCCGATTCATTCATATTGACTTAGGCCTAACGACTGACTCAACTGGTATTGCTTGCTCATACATTGACAGGTACGAAGAGGTGAAAGCCTATGACCCTGTCAAAGGCACTCAGACGGTAGTTGTTGAGCCCGTATTCGTCAATGAATGGCTGATGGAGATACGGAGCATACCAGGCCAGGAAGTCCCAATCCACAAAATCAAGAAATTCATCCTTGATGCTAGGGCTGAGGGCTATCCGATTGCTTGCGTTTCAACAGACGGCTTCCAATCTACCAACCTGCGGCAGGATTTACTGTATGTTGGTTTTGAAGTGAAGCTGATTTCCGTTGACCGAACCAAAGACCCTTACTATCACTTGCGCTCAGCGATTCTCGAAGGCCGTGCAACAGCTGTCGCCTCAGAAAAGCTCAAGCGTGAAATCAGGGAATTGGAAGAGCATGACGACAAGTTTGACCACCCACCACCTCCAGCAGGCTCGAAAGACTTGTCTGACGCATTATGCGGTTCAATCTGGTCAGCCAAAGAGAACATGCAGCTAGCAGACAAGACGAAAGTGACCAAGCAACAGGCTGATACATTGCTCAAAGTGTTGGAAAAATCCGCTCCGAAAGAACAGGCATTCAAAGCTAAATTGATGGGCGGTTACAATTAGCTCAAAATCAGCTACCTCACCAATTTCAGGTCAGGTATTGCTTGTTGAGAACAGGGCGTTATCAGCTGGAATTTACCATTGCTGGGGGATATACCAGCGAGTTATTTCAGCCATCAGAATCCTTGTTTTTGATTGATTTTAAGATTTCAGTCTCATGGCTGTTAAATCCCTTGTTTTCAGTCTTCAGGCCTCCTGATTTCTTGATTCTTGCTTTCGGGATTCTATCCTGACTGCTTGATTCTTCTCTTCGGGATTCCGTGAGGGCTGTTTTCAAGGATTCCAGTTTCATGGATTGATAGATTCTTTATTAGATATTATATAACTTGTGTTGTGTATATTGTATCACATCTATGACATTGAAATCGTATATTTCGTGACTAAGTTTCTGATTCTCCAGCACTATTTTTCGCCAAAATCCTGTCTTTATGTTCGGAATCCTGTTCCCTACAAGATTCATCTTCCATTAACCTGACATCTGCAAGGAATAAGCCCTATGCACTTCAATGCCCGTGTGGACTCAGATGTAAGCGGCATCTTGTCCGCTACTATGAACAGCATTATCAATCCCAAAGGCCATCTTGTGCATAACTTCAGCGTGCAGGATACTAGGGCTGCCAGGGATTTGAACTCAAAGCTGACTGCGTTTGCTACTACTCGCATTCAGTACTACAAGACCCTCCGTCAATTCCGCCGTAACTGGGTTACAGAAGGCGTGTATGATACTATCAATAATGACGTGCTGCTTGACAACACCTCAGACGATACTGTTTCAGTCGAAGTAATAGGCGATGATGACTTGACTCAAGAGGCCAATGACCTGTTTCGCAAACTGAAGATAGTTGAAATCTTACACTCCATCATTGATGACCTGCTTCATTACGGTTCATACGCCCTCCGACCGATTGCCTACAAGGGTGTTGGTGTGGTTGACTTGGTTGACGATTATGAACCGCATCAAGTCATTGCTTTGACCGATAGCAAAAACAATCCAGTCATGTTCTTCATCTCAGATGATTATTTGTCTAGCGATTTCAGTCAAGCTGATGCTGCTGGTACTTATGCTTATGTGCCTCAGAGCAAGAAGCCTGTATCTCAGCGTTATCACTCAATTGATGAGTTGGTTTATTTCGGCCTTGACTTGAGCTTCACCAAAATCCATATCGAAGAGGATTGGACACAAGCTATCCGCCAAGCTGCTCCGTTGTCGGCTTTCCGCGCTACTCTACCGAAAACCTTTAAGCTGCGCGCCAGCCGTTCCTTTATCTTCAACAATCTCGACAAGCTTCAGGACATCTTGCTGATGGACAAGCTTAACACCTACCGCTCCATTGGCGACACGTTGACTCCTAACGTGTTGGGTGTTCCGTTGCCGGACAACTATGACCCGCAACAATCTACTGAAGTGACTAAACACTATGATGCTCTGTTGAATAACAACATCGACCAAATGACCGACTTCCTTGACCCTGAAACAATGTTCAGGGAATTAGCGAGAATTCGTGTTGTCCCGATAGTGGGTGACCGCTCGCAACCCGTCAAGTTAGAAACAAAAGAAAATGAGAGAGTTGAAGACATCGAATCGAAGAATCAGGCCTTGCGCAATTTCCTAGATTCGATAGGCGTGCCTGCAGCCGTCTTTTTCGGCGAAGGCGAGCATAAGGAAAGCTTGAAAAACTCAATCCGTTACGCCAAAAAAGTCAAGAGAATTCAGAAGAATATTTCACGCGCATTAACTCGCTTATTGATTATCCACTTTCAAAACCGCTATCCTGAGCTTTCGGGTAAACTGTCTGAGGGTGATATCAGAGTTACACTGCGCAACAATACCAACCTTGATGAGCTTGAAGACTTGGAGTCACAAGACTTGACCCTGTCCTCTATCAATTCAGCATTGGAGATGTTTGAAACTATCCGACCGCTGACGGAAGGTGAGGAAAGTGAGTACAAGATTGACGACAACATGATTCTGCAAGTAATCAAAGATAGGTTGGGCACCTCAGGCTCGATATTTGCACGCGCTTTGACTAAGCTCGGAGATGAGTCAATCACGCTTGAGACTTCTGAAATCTCACCATCGAAGGATACACCTGGTGCAAACTATAAAGCAATTAAGAAGGCTATTGGAATCTCAGAAGGTCAGAAGCCTCCGAGAAAGCGGTGGTTCAGTCGCTTGTTTAACTCGTAGCTATGCAGACAACAAACAAGCAACCTATACCGTCACCAATATCTCTTCTGAGTATCAAAAACGCAGAATCCGAGAGACCTTGAGGGAGACTTGCGGCCAATGCTCAATCCGTTCAATAGACGGCGGAATCGAATTCACCGTGCCGTTGAAAGTGAAATTGGGCGAGTTGGCTCAAGCCTTGCAGAATCTTGGACATGCTCTTGAACGGAAGCATAAATGACACCCAATACATTGCAAAGCATTTGGGAGAGCAAAACGGCTTACACAGTCAAAGAAACTGGGCCAGAAAGCGTTGTTGACGGCGTTAACATTCTGGCTCGTGTGTCTGGCCCAACTTTTTTCCCCGAAACAACAAGCAGAAATGGTGTGTATTACACGCTTGAAGCTTGGCAAAATGCCTTGAGTGACCCAGAACTTCAACAACGGTTAGATAGCCGTCTGGTTCTGGGCACTTTCGGTCATGATATTGAAATCACTGATGAAGAGGTGCGCAAAGGCTTGTTTTCTCATATCACAACCAAACTCTGGATTGAGGACGGTGTAGGATATGCAGAACATCTAGTGTTAAACACTGAGCCTGGCCGTAACTTAAACACTCTACTGCGCGCTGGAGCGCGAATCAGTACATCAACCAAAGCCAACGGTTTCTTGGCTGAATCTCAAACAGCTGACGGTTACAGCATGGTTGAGCCTGAGGGCTTTACGCTCGAAAGGATTGACTTTGTACTCGACCCTGGCTATCTTGAGGCCAAGCCTGAACTGCTGGAATCTTTTTCATCCAAAGGTAAACAAAAAATGGACAAAACTCGCACTCCGATTGAAATCATGGAAGCACATGTGAGCGACTTGCGCGCACGTGGTGAGCTTTCCGACAAACGCGCAACTGAGCTGCAAGAAGCCCTGAGCGCATCTCGTGTAGAAGTAGCTGAAGCTAAAGCAGCAATGAAGCTGTATGAAGCATTCGGCACTCCTGTTGAAATTCACGAAAAGCTGAAAAAACTCAGCGTGTACGAATCTATTGACGATGACCCAGAAGCCCTGGCCGACACCGTTGAAGCCGCAACCGAAACTATTGAAGACCTGACCGACAAGCTGGATGCAGCTACTCAGGAACTGGAACATACTCAAGAAGCTTTGGGTGACGAAACTCCTGAAACCTACAAAGCCCTGTTGGCTGAAGCTGACGCTGCTGTCGAACAACTGGCTGCCTTCAAAGAAGTCGCTGACACCCCTGAACAAGTCAAAGAGTTGATGGACGCTGCTGCCCAAGCAGAAGAAAAACTGACTCAATACCAAGAGTTGGGCACCGTTGAAGAACTCGAAGAGTTGATTGACACCGCTGAGAAAGTACAAGAGCAATTGGAAGGCGAAGAAGTCGCTGATATTGCTGACGAAGTAGGCGTTGAGCCTGAAATCGTTGAATCTCTGCGTCGCAAAGGCATGAGCCTGAAAGAAGCCCGCAAACTGCTGGTTTCTATGAAGGAAAGCTTTGGCGAAGTAGAAGGCCAACCAGAAGATGATGACCCTTACTTCGACAACGTTGACGAAGATGACGACAACGAAGAAGAGCATCAAGACGGCGAAGATGGTGACAACGAAGATGAAGACCGTTTCAGCGTTCAAGAATCCGTTGCACGCTTCAAACGTGGCCGTGGTCGCAAAGCCTTCACTGAGGCTAAAGTAAAAGCTAAAAAGAAATCTCCTGCTGCTAAAGGTAAAACCACATTGGCAGAAGCTTTGATTTCACGTAACCGTGCTGGCAACCGCAATGCTCGCACTAATGTTCGCAGCACCCGCAAGTAATCGCTTGCCTGCACCGAGTAATTTCTAATCAAGGACACACCCAATGAATCCTATGAAACAACAAGTATCTATCAATGAGTCCAATGTGGACCAAGTAGCCAGCCAATATGAACGCCGTTACGGCAACCTGTTTGAAGCCTATGTAGGCGGTTGTGCTCGTACAGCGATTGGCGAAAGCGTCAGCAACTTTGAATTGGCTGCCTTAGGCCGTCAATTGGACCAATTCCAACAATACCGCGCCTTTACTGAAGCCAACGCTTCTATCGGCTCGCTGGGTAAATTGCCTCAAGTCGCTTTGGACGTGATTACCGCAGCTGCCGCTGACTCTATCGTTCCTTTGCTGGCTTCTGTTCAACCAATGGCTGAAGAACACGGCATTGCTTACTTCCGCAACGTTGTTGCTGCTAACGCTGGTGGCGGTTATACTGCTGGCCAAGTAATCAGCGACCCTATGACCCGTGATAACCCAGGTGATGGCACTTTTGGTTCTGCCCGTCGCACTTCTGTAACTGACTTGGTTGACGGTCAAGCTGAATACGTTGTTCAACTGAACACCCAAGTCCGTCCTTATCAAACTGAAATCTTGGTTGATACCTATGGTATGGGTAAAGATGACGGTCAAGGTAATATCGCAGGCTTCGGTATCCAAGGCTCAGTAGATTATGCTACTGGTAAAGTGACTGTTAAAGTCCTGCAAACTGTAGCTGATGCTACTACTCAAAGCAAAAAATTGCGTGTAACCTACAATTTGGACGTTGACGCGCTCGAAGAAATCGACCGTATCCAATCAACCCTGTCCACTGTTGACGTGGTTGCTCAAATCACCGCCTTGTCTTCTGATATCGGCGCGTTCACCAACTTTGCGTTCACTCAACGCTTCGGCCGTTCTGCAACTGATGAAGTTGCTCAAGACTTGACCAATGAGTTGACTCGTCTGTTGAACACTCGTGCTGTTAAAGAGATTGCTGGTAGCTACAAACAAGTTGGTACTCCACTGACTTGGTCAATTAAACCGCCATCTGGCGTATCTTATGCAGAGCACAAGTTGACCTTCGTGGATGCAATTGCTTCTGCTGAAGCTCAATTGCATGCCGCTTCAGGCGTAAACGGTGCAAACCGCTACATCGTTGGTAACGGTGCAGCTGCTGTATTGCGTGGTATGCCTGACTTTGAAGTTGCTTCTGACGCAGCTACCACTTCTGTTGGTTTGTACGGTTACTATGACGGCATCCCTGTTATCCGCGCTACTGGCGTGGTAGCTGATGACGACATGTACTTCGTTGCCAACAGCGGTAACTACTTCAATGCACCTCTGGTGTACGCTCCTTACATGCCTTTGATGATCACTTCTACCATCCAAGACAGCCGCAACCCATTCCGCAGCCGTACAGCTGCCGGTGAATGGTCTGCTATGAAAGCTGTTAACCCTAACTTGGTGACCAAGCTGACTATCACTCGCAACTAATGTAAGCAGCCGTCTGGACGAAGCCTCAAAAACTCCGTTCAGACGGTCTAACTAAACTTGTGGGAGAAGTAAACATGGTGGAACTTAAAAACACCTCAAAAGCCGTGGTCATCTTCTATGGCTTACTTGCTAGCGGTCAGGCTATCGTCTTTATGCCTGAACAAACGTTACAATTTGCTGAATCAGCACTCAGACTGAAATGGCAAAAATTCATTGCGAAGTGGAACTCAGACGTCCAAGTTACCAAAATTGACGGGGTTGAGCCTCCGAAAGCTCCTCAAGACCCGCCAAAACCTAAAACTCAAAAACCCGCCACTGCTACTCCAGCTGAAAACAAAGAAGGGACACCTGCAAGCCCTTCTACAGCTAACCCTACAGCAACTGCAGGTTCTAGTGCTACAGGACAGCCTACATCGCCTGCAGCACCTGTAACTAATCCTACAACTCAACAACCTCCAGCAGCTAACCCAGCACCTACTACTCCTCCAAAAGAGGGAGGCGGTAAACCTGCTGCTGCAGATTCCGCAGCTGCTAATGGTGGTGTGAGTGACGAAGGCTTGGCTGCCATCCTGAACGAATTGGGTGATTAATTATGGCCAAGCAACTGAACAACCTTGAAAATGCGTTGCTTTCTATTGCCCGAAAGACTAAAGCAGCCAAAGATGTCGCTGCTGAAGCTAAAGAGTTAGCAGCACCTGCCAATATTGCAACCGCAGTCAATGGCGCGCTTTCTGAAGTAGAAACAGCAGCCAAGATTGCGGCCTTACAAGCTGCGCATACAGCTGGTATGAAACTTGCTGTTGAGCGTGGCGTGTATTATCTCGAAGATGCGTTGACTGGCGATTTGCGCGAAAAAGTCTTGTCAGGCTATTTCAAAGACAACAAACAAACTCCTGACGAAGCAGCTGCTATCAGCCGTGCAATTACCGAGTTTATTGAACGTATTCCCAACGGCTCGTATATTACAGCCCGTCAAGGCTCAGTATTCAGTGTCGATAAGAACAAAGGCTACAAGCCTGAAGTTTTCGGCGCAGACGGTCGTGTCGTTAGTGTTGGTGGAATGAAGCTAACTATTGACGGCGCACAGCCTTGTATCTATATCCGAAACAAATCCAACTGTTACTTTGATTTTCGTGGTGTTACATTCATCGTTGAGTCTTTTGGCGTCAACGTGTTTGAAATGGACGGTGGCGAAGGTAACATCATTACACACGGCGGTATCATCCGCTCACGCCGATACCTTGAGAAAGGCTATGTCGGCGGTCGTCAAGGCCTGTTTGCGCCTATCGATGGCTGGACTCCAGAAAATCCAGACATCGGTTACGGTTATGCCGACAAGGGCTTGTACGATTTAGGCTTTAACACCACAACATTGATGCATGACTTGGCTCGCTATCGTAACAATGCTGCTCAAGTACAGAACGTCAAGAAACCTGCTGATTTGACTTGGGCTCAAGTCAAAGAATATGAACGCCAACAAAGCGTCAGAAAATATCTGAGTGTCGGTGGCTATTGGAATGAAGACGGTACCAAAAACCAATTCCCGCAAGAAGATGGTACAGTGTCTGAAGAGTGGGGTACATGGGCTGGCGGCCAACGCGGTTCGTCTGCTTGCGGTTGGGTGTTCTATGATGTTCATCATCTGGTCGTCTGGGATTTTGATATCCGTGGTATGACTAGCTCCGCATTGCAATTTGGCTTGTATTCTACTCGTGACTGTCGCGCAGTAGATGGTGGTGACATCGCAACGGCTATCCGAGAGAAAATGGTTTGCTATGACTGCAAAGTCTATGGCGGATTCATGGACGCCAACTATATCGGTGGCATCGGTGTTGTACGCGGTGTTGGTATTACGATTGAGGGCATGAACTGTATCGAAGGTCGTGTTGGTCACCCTGACGCTTCCTTAGGCCACTCACGCGATAACAGCCAAGTAACTGTTGACCCAGGCTATTGGCTTTGGACTAGCCGATACTTGCCTCAAATTGGTATCCGTTTCCTGAATAACCATTTCGGCTTCGCAGCGCGCAAAGTTTGTGATGCTCATACTGGTAATAACATCCAAATTATCGGTAACAGTGGTTCATGCTTGTACTATGGTACAGGCGTGGTGATTGAAGAATCCTTTGCGATGGACGCAACCAAAGGTGGTCGGGCAGAGGACACCAGCTTCAAATACCAAGAATCTAACATCGTCATCAAAGACAATGAGTTTGAATGCGGTTTGAACGGTATCTTCCTGATTAATGGCGCAACAGGTGTAAAAGCCCGCAGGGACAAGAAACTCTGGTGGTTGCGTGCAAACGTTACAGTTGAGAATAACCGTATTTATGCCCCACGCGGTATGCCTTGTAACTTCGGTCATAACCGATTTACAATTCAAGGCAACAGTTGTACCTTCGCATTGCCTTTTGGCGAGCCTTTCGGCTTACGCTATCTGAGCGCAATCAATATCAAGAAGGGCGGTCAAAACTACAGCCCTGATACCAAGCTTGTTATTACAGGCGGTGGCGAAGGCGCACGCGGTGCAGCTGCTACTTGTGCTGTTACCAACGGCGTGATTACAGCAGTTAGAATTACCGCGACAGGCACGAAGTATGCTGACGCAAGCTCCATTTCTGTTCAAGCTGTTGACCCGACAGGTCAAGGCTCAGGCGCAGAGTTTGAAGCGTTCTGTAACTCTTCTTCTTACGCCTACATGATTGGGGCAGAGGCTCGCTATGGTACCATTGACGCTTCTTACATCGTCAACAACATGGCTCGCAACTCACAATACGGTAACTATGACCGCATGTTCTTGTCTGCTAACCTGACAGGCTGTACTGTACGCGATAACCGACTGGACACCACACCTTACACTAAAGGTGCTAATCCAGCCCTGCCGTACACTTCTGACCGTGATTACGTTCATCGCTCAGGCGTTGCTAGCCAAGGCTTCTATCAAACTGGTACCCATACTGACTGCTTCCATGAAAACAACAAAACATGGGATCAACGGTCAGGCGCGTGGACTGACTTCGTTTTCCGCAACGTAACGACTGCTAACGGTACAGCTGAAGCCAATACCAAAGTATCCAAGACTGATATTCAAGCCTTGATTGATTCAGCCGTCGCAGCTGCTATCTCTAAATTGAATATCGGCAAGGCCGAAACAGCTAAACCAGCGGATACTCCGAAAGCGAATGAAGGCGGTCAGCCTGCTTCACCTCCACCAACTACTGAAACTCAACCGCCTGCTACGTCTAGCGAGCCTCCGAAAGCCGCAGAGACTACAGCAGAAGCTTCTCCAGCACCAGCGTCACCTCCAACTGAGGCTGCTACTACAGCTGAAACGTCTATCAAGTTTACATTTGACGGGCTGGAAGCTAAGGCACCTGAAGCGATTGGTAGCAACGGTACAGCCAAGCTGAAATCCGTGAATAACGCTATCCGCGCAGGTGAACCAGAAGGCTGGGCAGGAGCATTCGGTGAAGTTGATGGCCATAAGACTATGCGCGCATTAGTGGCTGGCGAAGGCAAGGGCATCCGATACATTGAATCAGAAGGCTTGACTTCAGATGGTTCTGCTGCTTCTGCGTTGATTGTTCCGTTCAAGCAAGTTGCTGGTGGAGCTAACGGTGCTGGCTTCTCTATAATTCATCAGAAAGGCCGTAGCATTATTGGTAATGGCTTGATCACTACCAACGAAGCAGACGGATTCAAACTGCGATTTGCTGAAGGTACAACCATTAACGGTAAGCCAATCTCAGCAACCAAAGTCTATCCTTATGACACATGGCACGTTGCTATGATTCCTGTACCTGCTGGTGCAGACAAAGCCTTCGACATGATCAGATTTGGTATGAACCATGCTGGTAACGTAGGCCGTAACATCATTATCGGTGCAGGCACTGAATTCGTACAAGGCGATATCAGCAAAGTTGGCGATAAAGTCGCTGCTTTGATGACTGAGTACAATATCAGCAACTAACAAGGCCGTCTGAACCGCTTACAATCCTTATGAAAGAGACAAACAATGATTAATCTCAAAAATATCTCAGGCTCCATGCTCATCTTTTACGGCATGTTGGAGAGCGGTTCAGCTGTCTTCCTCAAGCCTGACGAAACCCTTGAATTCAGCGAAGCTGAGTTGAACGGCAACTGGCGCAAGACCCTTGCTAAATACGGCTCAACAAGCATTGAAATTGTTGAAGCTGTTAGCAAGGCGGAATCGAAGCCTAAGGCCGAAACATCTAAAAAGCCTGCCGGCAAACCAGCTGCTGACTCGAAAGGCGAAACAAAGACTTCAACGCCTGCTAAGCCTAATGCAGACACCAAATCAGATGCTACTAAGTCTGAGGACAAGTCTGATGCTAACCCTAAAGGCGAAGGCAAGGCTGAAACATCTACTGACCCTGAGGGTGAAGGCAAAGGTGAAACACCGCCTGCTAAACCTGACGGAAAACCTGAGGCTGAGGACAAATAAGCCATTCGCAGAATTTGTCTGCGGCTAATCTCTTGAGAGGTTAGCACAACTGCTTGCAACTATGTTAACCCAACCGACCTTTTGTCCCTTTTCATCGTGTTAATCAGTTTGTCTAGGCAGTTGTGCTAACCTTTTATTTTTCCAGGGGAATCCTATGAGATTGATTGATTTAGTTTCACGCACCAGCGATTTACGGAATCGCCAATACAAAACAGGTGCCGTGACTCAAGTTGAGTATTCTTACTCACGCAAAAACAGAATCCTCTATGTTACGGCTCGAATCAAGTCAGCCTCATCCAATATCGTTTACAAGACTATGTTGGGCTTCAAAGGCGTGAACTGGTCAAAAGAGCGTGGTGGCGATTTCATCGTCAAATATACAGAGAATGGTGAAGTCATCTGGCTCAACCGTCCGTCTGTATTGATGGAAGTTGTAACACGCTGTCAATGCCAAGACTTCAGACACCGATTCATGTGGCAAGACAAAAGCGTGAAATCCCTACACGGCAAAGCCATACCATATACCAGAGTGCCAGGCAGTAATAGACCGCCTGCAAACCCTTTAGGGGATACTGGCTGGGGCTTCTGTAAGCATGAGCTTGCTTTAGTTAAACATCTGCGCAAAAATTATATCTTAGGCCGAAACGCCGTGGTTGATACTTACTTGCGCAAGCGTGAAAGGAAGCCAGGTGAACCGCGCAAATAAACTGAGACAACTGCTTGAGACTAGCAACTCATACGTCAAGAAGCGCGTGTTGCGCGTGAGAAATGGTAAAAAGGAGCTAGTCACGCAGAAAGTCTATAAAGAACCATGCCGAGACGGCTGGCGAAGAGACCCGAAAACCGACAGATGTGTTAAGATGTCGCCTCAGGAGATTCGCAACCGCAAGCTGGCTGCTAAGAAAACCGCACGGAATCCTATGACCAAGCGCAACCGCTCAATCAGCCTGAGACGGCGTAGCCAATGGGGATTGAACAAGAAATGATAACATACCAAGACATTCTCTATTCCGTCCTGTTGGAAACAGGTCAATGGATTGGAGGCCTTGAAGCGACAGCCATCTCAAAACAACAGATGGATATCATCATCAAGCGTGAACTAGGCCAATATTCCCGATTCTTTCCGAATGTAGTTACACGCACGCTACCAATCGGCGGACAATACCGATTCAGCGAAGAGGTTGACGGCCAGATACCCCTACAGGTGACTAGCGTAGCAGCTGATAATAACGCTTATACGGCTGGCTATCGAAGAGGGAACAACACCATCGGTATCTCAAACTGGCAATACAATGCACCAGTCCTACAATTACGCTATCCTAGCATGTCTGACCGTCTGTATATTGTATCTTATACTGTACCGCATGTCTACAAAGATGATGTAATCCAAACGATTGATATTGAGAATTACAAGTTCATGAGTCTGGTTGCTGCTAGATTCATGATTACATTAGGCCGTTCACGCAGGGCTTTCTTGCTTAATGACCTGCCCTTCCAAATGGACTCAGACATGCTGATTACAGAAGGCCAAGACCTGTACGAACGCACAATGGAAGACATCAGGACTAACTCATCGTTTTATCTGGCTATTTTACACTAGGAGGCTGGTTTATGTCCTATGCTGTAACATTGCATGAGAAGCACGAAAAGGCTGCTTCTAGGCATACCGCCGTTGTCGTAAATAATGCTTTGAAATTCTCAGGCACTGAAGTCCTTATCTTTCGGCCTAAAATTGAGCTCACAACCGATGAAGTGTACGGTATCTATGCTGGCTCAGACCTCAGGGAATCCAATTCCTACTCAATCTATGATAGGGGTAGGGAGACTGAGGACATTATTGAGATAACAGGCACTGAATCCTCGACTGATAATGACCAGGAATACGCTTACAATGACCCAGTCAAGTGCCTAGCCTTGATAACCGCCAATACATGGCGTCAGATAGACGGTGTAGCAGACGGTTTCTTTGAAGACCCAATTGATTTATGGTGTAGTGCTAAGGTTGATATTGAGCCTGGTGACGTAGTTCAGATTACAAGGGATGATGGCGAATCACTCCGATTCAAAGTCATTGCCGCCAAGACTATCGGCGCGTCAACTGATATCGTCAGAAAACTTCAACTTTCCAACGTGGGGGATTGACCATGGCTACAACTGTAATTGCACCTGCGGACATATTCGTCACGATACTGCGGGCAATAGCCGTGCAATATCCATTCATCAAAGAGACCGTCTTTGACCCAACTCTGGATTATGAGCACACTGTAGCCCTCAACCGACTGAATAACGATACGCCAACCATTGAAAAGTCAAAATTGCCTTTGTTGTCTTGGAATCGTTCACCGTTCAGGAAAGCTGGGACAGGCCGTTATCATAATTTCAAAGCCTACAACGGCAAGGCCGTACAAGACGTGAACTTTTCCGTGTTGGAAGCTGATTTCCGCTTCTCCCTTTTCACGTCAACAATGATTGATATCGAAAAGTTTGAGCTGGACTGGTACTTGAACAAGGGTATCCGTACAATCAATAAGGTTGAGATTGAAGTTGAGAATGAAAAGGTCAGCTACTCAATCATCTGGGGAGACAATCTTGATGATGTCCTCTGGAACTTGGAGAGCAACTATTACAAGGCCTTATCAGGTACAGCCATGATTGTTGGCCCACTCATCCGTATTGACACTGATGAATCTGAAGACGCCAAGTCAGGCTTGATTGAAAGTATCAAGTTTTCTTTCATGAACTGTTACGGCGATGAGGTCACTCTATCCGAGTTGAAACCTGACCCGAATGACCCTCCAACCAATCCAGACAAGCTCAAACTGTTTGAACTCTGGAAACTAAGACAGAAAGACCAAATATGAGTGAACAAACAAAAGAACAACCGCAAGAGTCAGAAGTGAAGCCTGCAACCACTAAAAAGGCCGAAAAGAAAGCACCGAAACTCATGCGAGTTTATAACCGTCGCAATGAAGACGCAATTTTGGGTGATGGTGAAGATGCTATCCTCATTCCGCCTCGTGGCCAAGTAGTAGTCAGCGAAGAGAATTTGCCTGAGGAATTGCCCGCAGGCGTTGTCGTTACTGACTTCACCGAGTAACACACAATTCAGAATCCTTCAGCTTGATTAGATTCAGGCTGAAAGATAACCCATTAATTTTGATAGGAAAAAGACTATGACTGCTGCTCGTGTCATCAAGCGAGAACAGGATTTGTCCATCTATGCCAATTCAACAGGTACTTACTATGCTGCCATGGTCGTGCCTGCGTTAAAAGGTAAACGCAACAAAGCTCAGTTGATTGCTACTCGCAAACAGCTGCTGCGTATGCTCACTCCTAACGACCGTGTTGAAGTTGGTATGAATATGGCACTTTTTGGCGCACTCAACGTTCTGCAATCAACCAAGAATCTGGTTGTAGTAGTGCCTGAGACCAAAAATTGTAAATATGCTGGCATCCAGTTCCATAAAGAAAACGCTCCACAACCAGTTTCAGACGGCCTAACGAATCCTGACGCTCACGAATTGGGTGCAAATTCGTTCCTGATTGCCGCCTCTTCTCAAGGTGCTTGGGGTAATGACCTGTTTATTACCGTTCACAGCTACAAATTCATGGAGCAAGTTAAGGTTGAAGCCCAAACTACTCCTGCGGCCTTGAGCCTGCCTACAACTCAAGACTGGGGCAACGGTTTCCCAGTTCAGGTTTACGGCTCGAAGCTTCCTGCTGAAATCGACCCGAATGCGACATACTTCGTCATTCGTGACGGTAACAACAAAATCAAGCTGGCGAAAACTCAGGCTGATGCATTGTCTGGCGAAACTTCTGCTGCAATTCAAGTCAAATCAATCGAAGCCCAAACCCTGAACCTTTCCCCAGCCATTTACTACACGCGTGAGCCTAACACCATGTGTATCCGCGTGTTTACCAAAAATGACCTGAACAACCCAGTCAAGACCTACATTGTTTCCAAGTCTCAATCTGCTAAGAATGAAGATGGCCGAACCTTGTATATGGAAGACGTGATTACAGATGGCGAATTCATCAGCATCTTTGATAACACGCTCGTGTCTGACGCATATATCCGAGACATCATCAAGCCTGTACGCTTGTCTGGTGGCCATGACGGCGATGCCCTGACTACTGGTGATATGATTCGTGCCTTGCGCGCTTTAGATAATACCAAAGAGTTCAGCATTAAAGTGATTGGTGACTCAGGCTTTACTGTACCTGCTTACCATCACGCCCTGCTGGAATTGGCTAAGAAACGTGATGACTGTTTCGTTGCGCTTTCCGCTCCTCTTTCTACTCAACAAAGCCCAGATACAGCTGCTCAAGAGATTGTGAACTACGTCAATTTCGTAGGTAATTTCAACACCTCTTGGGGTGGTATATACGCGCCTCACGTGAAGATTTATGATGAATTCAATGACCGTGAAGTCTTGATTTCACCTGATTCCGTTGCTATGCGCGCTATCTTGGATACGGCCTCTAACTATGAAATCTGGTATCCACCTGCTGGTAACCGCCGTGGCGTTGTATCCGCGTTGGACGCTAAAGTTCACTTGACTGATGCTGACCAAGACTTGCTGTACGACAACAACGTCAACCCAATCGTGTTTGATGCTGGTCAAGGTATCAAAATCTGGGGTCAGAAAACCCTTTACCGCACCCCATCCATGCTCGACCGTATCAATACTCGCATGATGCTCATTACAATTGGCCCAGCAATCAAAGAGTTGCTGCATAGCTTCCTGTTTGAGTTCAATGATGAGGGCACACGCGCTATCGTCCGAGCCTTGATTAAGACCTACATGGACGGTATTCAAGCTCGTAAGGGTGTTGAGAAGTATGAGATTGTCTGCGATGAGACTAACAACACACCAGACCGTATCGACAATCATGAGCTGGTTGTAGATTTGCTGGTATGTCCTAAATCTTCCATTGAGTACATTCCATTCACTATCGGCATCACTAACAACAGCATTAGCTTCGACTTGGCTAAACAGGCATTGTAAAGAGAGACCTACAACATGAGACCAACCTTTTCTCAAATTCGTTCTCTTGGTGATCCAGCCTTAAACAATGCTTGGTACATCCAATTTACCAAGATTCCTGCAGCTGCTGGCGTTACCACTGAAGACTTGAATTTTCGTTGCGAATCAAGCGACATCCCTAAAATGAGCGGTCAGAGCGTGCAAGTACAGATTCGTGGCTTGCCGCCTGTTAAGTATCCAGGCACTTACGTTCCTGATGGTACTTTCACTCTGAACTTCACCGAGACTGAAGACAACAAAGTCACTGCAGCTATTGCAGCCTTGCGTCAGCTTTGTTACGATTCAGAAACAGGTGCGGGCTTACCTAAGTCTGAGCTTGAGATTGAAGCTCGCTTGGTACGACTGAGCCGTCAAAACAAACCAATCTGGGAATACAACCTGCTTGGCGTGTTTATCGAATCGTATGACCCAGGTGGTCAATTACAAGGTGCGCAGGCTGATATCCTGAAGCCTAGCATGACTTTGTCTTACGACAGTTTCACCGAAAAAGCACTATAAACTGATTCAGACACCAGTCTGATTGAATTAAACCCATTGACGCTCCAAGTGTTAATGGGTTTCTTTTTTGTACACACTGAAGGAACAGCCATGTATAACCTGTTAATTCCATTACATGTAATAGTGTCACGGATTCCTGAGGGCTTAGCAGACAAGACCTTATCTGAAGATGATGACTGGTTTTTCAGTTACATGTCTCAGACAGAGGGTAACGAAGATTTGCTAGACACTCTGGATGTTCTTGTACGGCTCGAAAAGATACACATCAAGACCTTGACCCGCAAGAAGTTCATCTCCATCTGGTTCAATGAGTATCCGCGTTCTCTTATCGCCGATATTCTGACCCTCGGCGATAATCCTCAATCAGTCATTGCTAAGCGGTTGAACGATACGGATGAGCTGTTACAAGTGTATCAGTTAACAGGCGATGAGATGGCTGAAGAATACAACCTGCATTCAGCATACTCAATCAAGACGAAGAAGTGTTACAGATTCTAAGTTATTAATATATAACTTGTGGTGTGTTATATATTGTATCACATCTATGAGTTTGGAATTGGACTTTTCGTGGATAATCCTTTGATTCGCCAAAAGAATTTTTAGCCAAAATCCTGTATTTATGTTCGGAATCCTGTAGCCGCCAGTACCCTTACCAACGAACGGAAGCATATGAAAGTATTAACACGCAGTAAGGTTGCCTCAGTTCAATGGGGTAGCCAGAATCAATGGAATGTGTCATTCCCAAACAAGGGGGCTAACGAAAAAGTTGCCCCTCTTCCTAATCCTTTTGATGACTGGTTTCCAGCCACTGACGTTACCTTGAATGAAGTGTCCCTTGAAACTGCTACCTCAAGGCTGGGATTGTCTGAGTTCAAATTCCCGCAGTCATACTCTGCGCCTGATTTGACCTTAACAGTTGTGGATACAGAAGATGAAAAACTGTACCACTGGTACAAAGCTTGGGTTGACTACATCAGGGGCGGTGACACCATGAAAACCGTGGATGAGTCTTACAAGCTAGTCCAGATTGAGAGTTACTCAAAAACAGGCTCAAGTAAAACAGGCCTTCCTCACTCGATTGAAAGCCGTTGGAAGAGTAACGGCATTCGCACTTACAAGATAGTGCCAACAGGCATTGTAAGCTGGTCACGCGGTTCATCTGCTGAGACGGTGAATATTGCATTAACATTTGACATAGTAGGTATTGTACGATGATTCAAACAACAGGGGCTTACATTGTTGTAACCCAATTACCATCCAAATTCTTGTCTTATCCAGACAACGTATCAATCAAATTCAAGCCGTATTCATTCGGAGAGATTGAACAGGCCTCCCAACTCAAGGGTGCGCCTGAAAAAGAGGTCATTCAAGCAGCCCAATCGGGCATTATTGTTGAGGGGATGGATTTCCTTGACCTTGAAGTAGCAGATTTTGCGTATCTTGTATTGCTGCGCCATCTGTCCACTTTCGACCGTACAAAATTTAACCTTGAATTTGAATGTCCTGTCTGCCAACACAAGAACAAGAAAGAAGTACACACTGACGAAGTGGAATTCAATGAGCTGAACGACCGCTTCAAGTCATTGCCCGTGAAATTCAACTTGTCTAATGGTGTTCCGATTGAAGTTGGCGGTTTCACTCTGCGAGACCGTCTGAAGCTCGTTGAAGCAGGCGAAGAGACCAATGACCTTGCTAATCTGGCTATTCGTATCAAGAACATGCCTTTTGAAGAGGCCAAGCTAGTGATTGCTGGCTTAGACTCAGGCGAAGATATTGACCTGTTGACTGTAGTCGCTTCTGAGCTGGATTTCAACACTCAATATGTAGTATCGTCTTGCGACCATTGCCACGCTGATAACATTTCGATTGCATTGGAGGACATCTTGGAGATTGCCACACCCTTTCGCCGAAACGCAAATGATGTTCTCAATCGCATATTTTCTGGCTCGCAATCAGGTAGTTGACCCTGTAACTTTGCGTAGAATGGATTGGTCAGAAGTCAATTACATGTGTGAGCAACTATCCAAAGAATTAGAGGAATTGAACGATGGCTAAACTAACACGCATTGTTACGCATAGTGCAAAAACTGAACAGGCTGCTCACCAAGTCCGAATGCTACATGAGGAAACTAGGGCTAATGCTAACCTGTATGCCGATTTCATGTCGAAAGAGCAGAAGAAGCTTGTTGAGGCGTTTGAGAAGCAATTGGATAAACGCCTGACGGCCAAACAATGGTCTCAAAAGGATTCCGACCAGCTTCAAGCTATGCAAGAGCAGTTGGTTGAAATCTTTGAGAAAATCAAGACAGAGAATGCCGACAAGACAATCTCTGTCGTCAAGATGATTGAGACCTATCTGGAAATGCGCGCTCGTAAGGATTTATCATCATTACAGCGCAAGCATATCGAAGATGACTTGGATAAGCTGTTGCGTCAGTTAGGCCTTGAGAACATTGACCGTGACGATTACGACCGCAGCGCAGCTGACCGCAGTAGAGAGGCTCACAACCGTAGCATTCAACTCAAGCGCGCCACGGAATTAGCCGATAAGATTACAGCCACTGCTGAAGAGACTCAAGGCCTGAAAGACCATCTGTATGAGTTGAAAGTCGGTTATGACGAAGCGATAAAATCAGACGGTTTCAAAAACCTCAAGCGAGATGCAGTTGACCGATTGCTCAAAGGTACAGGCTTGGGCGAATTGGCTGAGATGTTTGACTTGGGAGGAAAAGCTAAGTCAGGCTGGGGCAAGCTCAAGTCTGGCTTAGGCAAAGGCTGGGATAAGCTCAAAGACAGCTTTGACGAAAAGAGCCAAGAACAGCTACAACAGCAGAAAGAGATAGCTGATGAACAGGAGTTGAAAGAGACAGAGCGACATGAGCACCTGATTTCAACGACCGTGTCAGAAAGCAACCGCACTCAACAGCTGTTATCCGAAAGCATACAAATTCAGCGGAATATGCTGAATGAGCAAGAGCGTACAACCAGCCTGATAGAGCAGAACAAGCAAGACCTTGTGCCTCTCAAGAAGTCGAAAGACGAAGATGAAGAGAGCAGTGAGGGTGGTGGTATCATTGAAAAGCTGCTTGATGTAGTTGGCGGCAAGAAAGGTAAGCTCGCAAAAACTATCTTCAAAGGCGGTAAAGGCTTGCTTCGACTTGGAGGCAAAGGCATAGGCGCACTTGCGACTACATTGTTCCCTAAAGCAGCACCGATTGCAGGTAAAATCGCCTCAAGATTCCTACCAGCTGCAGGAAAGCTAGGCGGTGGCCTATTATCCAAAGCAGGAGGCTTGGTTGGGGGCGTGGCTGGGCGATTAGGTTTGAATGGCTTAAAAGCGATTCCTGGCCTGGGATTAGCTGCTACTGCCGCAATGGCTGCTTATGACGGCTATAAGGGCTGGGATAGCGAAAAGGCTAAAGCATTGTATGGTGACGATAGCTTCAAGTCAAAAGCAAAATCATCATTAGCGCATATCGGTTCAGGCCTGACTTTCGGTTTGGCTGACCCGAAACAGGTGTCTGACTTCTTCGGCAAGATGATGGACTACAGCCCGTGGTCACTCCTACAGAAAGGCATTTCTAAAGTCTTTGATTTTAAGGATAGCGACACATTTAAGGCATTGAAAGATGGCTTCAAAGAGAAATTAGGAGTTGTAAAAGACTTCCTGTTTAGCCCGATTGAGACTATTGGTAAAGGCTTCAACAAGCTGATGGATACATTAGGCTCGATTCCGATTGTTGGCGATTTCTTTGAGGGCTTGCGCTCGCCTAAGATGAAACAGCTGGCTACCAGTGTTTGGAAGATGTCGCCGATAGGCCGTGTGTTTGATACCCTGACTAAAATCATGAAGAAGATAGCAAGCTACTTCAACATTGACCTACCGTCTGGACAACAGTTGAAAGACGGCGTGTCTAATGCGTTCCAGTCTGCTATAAGTTCAGTTGGTGAGGCTTTTGGGGTTGATAAGGGCTTGGGCTCAGTATCCGCCAAGTATGAAGGCAAGGTAGAATCAGCCAACAAAGACAATAAGGGCTGGGCATACGGTAAATATCAATTCAACTCAGCAACAGGGGGATTGGATGATTTCTTCAAGCATAATCCTAAGTATGCTAATCAATTCAAAGACTTAACGCCTGGTACTGAGGCGTTCAACCAGAAATGGCGTGAAATAGCTGCTAATGACCGTGAGGGCTTTGAAGCAGCCCAACATAACACTGTCGTCAAGACCCGATACAACCCTGCGGCAGAATATGCAGGCAAGCTAGGATACAAGCTGGATAACCGTGGTGTGCAAGAGATGATTTTCTCAGGCTCAGTACAACATGGCGGTATCAACAAGTTGTTAAAACAAGTTGCTAGCACACCTGGCTTCGCTAACATGACGCCAGAGCAGCAGATTCAGGCTTTCTACGCAGCGCGCAAGCAATACGTTGCAGGCAATGTCGATGCTAAGACTAATGCGGGCTTACAATCCCGATATGACAGTGAAGTTCAGACGGCCTTGCAATACGCTAGGGGTGAGCAATCAACCAGTATTGCAGGCGCAGCAGCCAGCGGTTTGGCGATGAAGGTTTCAGGCATTATCCGAAACAACGCTACAGTCAATACCAAGCATGGCGGTACAAAAGCTGCTACCAAGTCTATCGGTAGATGCGCTCGACACGTATTCAACTCATTAGCCGCAGCAGGCTTTGAAGTCGGTAATGCTGATATCAATAAAGCCTCTGGTATTCAATCAGCCAAAGATGCAGTCCCACCATTGAAGAGGGCTGGTTTTGAGGTAGTCGGTTATCCGTCAGCCGATAACAGCAATGCGGGGGCTATGCCTGGTGACGTTGAAGTCTGGTCAGGTGTTCCTGGCCACCCAGACGGTCATATTGCTTTCTTTGATGGCCGCAACTGGATTTCGGATTTCGTACAAAAAGGCCGTATCGTTGCAGCTGAATATGCAGGCAGGGCAAGAGTTACTCGACTGAGACACCCAAAAATGGCGTCCAGCGGTAAAGCAAGCAGTGGCGGTGGTGTTAGTGCGCCTCCTATGCTGAAAGCACCTGCTAAAGCTCCGAGTAATTCAGGCTCACCTAATCTGATTCAGTCGATGAATAAGCCGTCTGCGCCTGTCGGTATTGCAGCCAATCCGCCTCAAAAGCCTGCTACAGTGAATACAATCCTGTCGGCCTTTGCAGCGAAGCCTGATGATAATATCAAGTCCACATTGAATCTCGTGAATGTCTTGTAAGGGAGGAAGCGCATGAGCTTGTTTTATGAAGAGATGTTGAAGAATCCCAACCTGTTAGTCACTCTGGCTTTCAGCGGTTCTGATTCCGTCCCTGCGTTTACAGTAAGCAGCCTGATTTCTGACGATTTCGGCGTTAACACTCAAACGCAATGGAATCATAATGACGCGTCAGTCAGCGATAACGGCTTGCAGACGGTTGCGAATGTGATAGCAGGCATGACGGGTGATGCTAAACGCTCAATGAGCACGCTGGTCGGTACTTTGTCTGACTGGTCGGGTAATAGCAAACCTAGCTTTACAATTCCGCTAGTGCTACCAAAATACAGCAAATCCGCACCTGGTCTTGATATTGCTTCAACAATGTTAGCTATGTGCGCACCCTCTTATAACAAGGGCGTATTGGTAGCACCTGGCGGGTATTATCGGGGCAATGCTATTACCCAAGTGTACGGCCAGATTCAAGACGCAGCCAACGGCCTTATAGGAATGGCTAATGACGCGCTTTCAGCCGTTGGTAGCACTAGCGCAATTCCAACTGTCGGAGCAGGCTCAGACATGGGCTATGAGGACATTCTGTCCCAACTGAAAGGCACCTGGTCAATCCAGATTGGTAATTGGTTCAGAGCAAGTCATCTGGTGCTAGACAACGTGAATTTCTCAGGCTCAAAAGAGGTAGTGACTGGCGGTGTACCCTTGATGGTGAACGTTTCCGCCAGCTTCACTACTGCAATTCAGCCGTCTGCTAATATCGTCAAAGGCTGGTTCATTGCTGATAATGATACGTCTGTTTTCAAAGATACAGACATTGCTATTGCTACTCAAGGTACAACACCGTCAGCTGACGGTAACACTACACCTGCGGAGGCCTAATGTTTAAATTATCAGCTCAAGAGTTGGCGTATCGTTACGACATCTCCAACTTTATCCGCCGAACGGAATCAACATCATACTTTGATATTGTCGATTCAACCTTTCTGAGCGACTTGAAGTCATTGAAGGGTATGCAGACATACACGGTCAAGTTTGAAGCTAACAGACCTGACCTGTTGTCTGAGGCGATATACGGCGCAGGCATTTCTCAACTATGGTGGATTATCATGACTGTTAATGGCTTGAGGCTTCCTACTGAAATCAAGACCAATATGACGGTTCAGTATCCAACACTAGACCAGTTGGAAAACCTGTATTTTAAACTTAGCGCACGGATGTCAGCCAACAAGGTTGATTTCCGTGGCTCAAACATTGAATTGTTGGATTAATCATGATAGGGATACAAGGTCAATACCTTTTTGACGTAAAAATCGGCAGTTTGTCAGGATTCTTAACAGAGGCTGACCTTGTTGTCTTTAAGCTTATCGAAGAGGCCGGCAACAAATTGCCTTTGTTTGAGATGATTTTCAAGGTCAACGACCCTGCAATCTACCGAGTAATGAACCAAGGCAATTTGCTGAAAGTTTCTTTCGGCGTTCACCAACTGAATATGCATGACCTACAATTGATGATTGTTGAAAGGGATAGGATTTCTGAATCTGCCAATTCAACATACGTCAGACTAGTAGGAACACTGGCTGCTATTCAGTATTCGACCGCTAATACAACATACAGCAAAACAGCCACGACTAAAGAGGCGATTCAAGAATTGGCCTCCAAATTCTTTCAATATGAGTCCAATATTGATAAGGGCAACGACCGTATGGGCTGGGTATCTAACAGCAAGACAGTCAGGTCATTTATCAACAAGCTATGGTTGCATAGTGATGTTGGAAACGATATTCCAATGATTGGTATTACGTCAACAGGCAAGTTTAGACATCTTGCCCTTTTAAAGCATGTAAACCAATCGAATAAATGGACGCTAACGACTAACACACCAAACCCTGGTGAGATACCTCTCAGCCAGCTTCCTAGCGTTTTTAGCAACGCAGCAGCTGTAAACCTGCTTGGTGGTTATTCTCGCAGCGTTATCGTCAACGACTTAGGCAATGCTAAGACGAAACGGATTACACCGCCTGAACTAGGCAAAGGCCTTCTTTCAAACTCAGAATCGCTGGATACTATCAATGCGGGTACACGCCTCAAGACTGTATCCTACATCAACGACAACGTGTTTCCTGAGTATCATCAACGCAGGGAATTCAATTCAAAACACTTGTTAATGTTAGATTCCCTCAATGCTAAATGCTATGTTGAGGGCGTATTCTGCGGAGTACAGGTGCTAGATGTCGTCATGCTGAAGGATTCAAGCTATTCATTAGGCCAATCTGTTGAAGATACCTCAGGCCTATGGATAGTCAAGAAAGTAGCTCGCATTATCCAAGACAAGAAGTTTCATACAGTCATCACCCTGACTAGAGACTCAATCAACAAACTCACATTGCTGAAAGCTTAGGAGGACAACTAATGCTACCGATTGATGAATGGTTCAGCGAAACTAAGCCGAATGAAAGCTATCAGCGTGGTATCGTGTTAGACAACAACGACCCTGAGATGAAGAAACGGTTGAAAGTGCGAATCCCTGGCTTCATGGAAGGCGACAAAGAGACCCTACCATGGTGCGTTCCTATTGGTGACGCTTTCTTAGGGGATTCTGCTCAATCAGCTGAAGTGGCTGTTCCTGCTATCGGCTCAGAAGTGGTAGTGTCCCTGCCCACTACTGATGCCTCATTCCCTTTCTATATCGGCTCATGGCAATCCAAGCCTGTTCCTGCTGAGTTTCAGACCAATTATCCGAACAGACATGGCAGGAAGGATAATTCAGGCACTTATTGGTATAATGACCAGACGACAGGGGAATTCAAATTCAAACATTCCTCAGGCTTTGAGTTCACGATTAAGGCGAATGGCGATTTCACCCTCAAGACGGCTGGAAACGGTATCGTCAAGGCTGGTCAGCTGTTAGACTTGATTGCTGCTACTATGGTTTCGGCTCAAACGCCAATGCTGAAAGCCTCGCAAGAGATCATGGATGAAGTGAGAACCATGTCTGCTGACCGTGAGATTTACAACACTCACATTCATCAAGGTTACCATGGCCCAACCAGTCAGCCTTTGCAGCCTAAGTAATTGCTTTCTTGGCCTAGCCAGAATCCCGAACATAAATCCAAGATTTTGGCTAAAAATTCTTCTGCTGAAACAATTGCTTACCAACGAAATA
>ERZ773072.171-NODE-171-length-39794-cov-24.419135_pt1 | contig 39794 bp, 36 predicted proteins | sample MGYA00580617_ERZ773072 | MGnify/ENA primary metagenome ERZ773072 (study PRJEB29015, sample SAMEA2737970) | human oral metagenome | biome: human oral; feature: human-associated habitat; material: dental | place: China | collected 2122 ...
CAAATATCGTCGCATTAATTGCAGCAACCGTATTAAATCTACAAACTCATCTTATACCCGTGAAATCGAATGAGGGGCTAACAGATTTTGCGATGATTGAACAGATACCCATGACTCAAGCCCAGCGTGCTGAAAAAGCAAAAAAACTTTATGAAGAAGGTTATAATTATTTCTACGGTATTACGCGCTCCGTGAATCGTGTGAAAGCGGTAGAGTATTTTCTTGAAGCTGGAAAGTTAGAGAATGCGGATGCTTTATTTTTCCTCTCTATTCATCAACAAAATCATGACAATTTGAAGGAAGCTACTCAAGTAGCAAAAAGATCGCTTGAATTAGGAAATGAAGCCGCCAAAATTAAATTGGGTGAAATTCAAGAAGATGAAAAATTGATGAAAGAAGGTTTCAATGCACTTAAAAAGAAAGTAGATTCTGGTGATATGCATTATGCGAATTCTTTAGGCTATGCTTATGAATTTGGAATCGGCACTTCTTTGAGTATCAAAGAGGCGATGAAATACTATGAAATGGCAGCAAAACAAAATAATGCGCTAGGGATGACGAATCTTGCCGATCTTTATATTCAAGAAGATAAATTGAAAAAAGCGAAGCCTTTATTAGTTAAGGCTGCAGAAAAAGAACATGGCTATGCACAATATTTGCTCGCAATGAATTTTTTTTACTACAAGCAGGAGAATAACAAAGAGGCATTATATTGGTTAGAAAAATCAGCGAGCAATGATGAACCAGAAGCACTTTATCAATTAGGTTTGTATTATGCAGAAAAAGCTGACTTAGCTAAAGCAATTAAATACTATCAACGCGCTGCAGAGCTCAATAATGCGGAAGCAGCACTTGAGTTATATTATATCTATGGTGAGGGTTTTGGTGTCGAGCAAGATGAGGATAAAGCATTATTTTTCCTTAAGAAGGCTGCAGAATCAGGTAACCAAGAAGTGCTTGATGAATTAGCCGCTATGGCATTGAGTGGACAAGGCAATATGGATGCTAAAGAAGCAGAGTATTGGATTAAAAAAGCAGGCTATACGGACGAAATGCTTAAAGAATTAGATAAGCTGCAAGAAAAAAGTTTAGATATGTTTAAAAAAATGCAGAAACCGAATCAGTAAAAGCAAGAGATAATAGTATAGATATACATATTTTAAAACAAAATAAAAACCTGCTTTTCAGCAGGTTTTCTTTTATATGAATGCCAAATTAACCATGGCAAGTTTGGCAAGCGGCTTGGAACATCCAAACAAGTTTTTCTTGCTCTTTGATGTAGTCGCTCATTTGAGACGCTGTACCTTCATCATCAGATTCACCTGCTAATTCAAGAATTTCACGTTGTTGCTCAAGTAATACTTTTAATCCTTCTAATGTGCCTTTTAAGCAAGATTGTGCATCACTTACTCCTAACTCTTCTTTAATACGTGAGTCTTTGAAGTATTGTGAATAACCGTTATGTGGTGTGTAACCTAAAGTTAAGATACGTTCTGCGACCTCATCAACTTTTTCTACTAAATCTGTGTAGATTTCTTCAAATTTTGCGTGTAATTCAAAGAAGTTTACACCTTTGATATTCCAGTGGTAACCACGTACGTTAGTATAGAATACTTGATAGGTTGCTAATAATTCGTTTAATTTTGCTGCTAATTTTTCAGATGCTTTTTTATCTAAACCGATTGATGTTTTTGACATAGTATTTTCCTCTTTATTGTTGATTAAAATGTTATTCCCTTGCCTGGGAAGTGCGGTCATTATAAGCGTCATTTTTTCTGATGGCTATTTCATATTATCTAGTGATTCAATAGTTAAAATCTATTTATAATAATTTATACATAGTTAAAAACTTTTATTTCAAGTGCAAAAAACTCTGTGAAGTAGATCACACATTCAATATTTCCCCTTTGACAGAATGAATCGAAGATGATTATGATTGATGCAAATCATTTTATTCTAAGATTTGATTGCTTTACTTCATTTTCGAATGAAATGTTTGGCTAGGTTTAAAAACCAAAATGTGATTTTATTACTCATCAGGAGTTTAGTATGACAAAGCATTTTTCCTTTGAAACAAATGAATCTCGTCGTCATTTTATGAAGCTAATGGCTGGCGTGGGGGCAGGTCTTGCATTTAGTGGCACATTAGGCACATTTGCACCAAAAGCCTTTGCTGCAGACATTAAAGGTAAAACCATTGAAGCGGGGATTGCTTATCCACTTTCTACTGGTTTTGATCCAATGACATCAAGCGGTGCTTCACCTTATGCCGCAAACTTGCATATTTTTGAAGGTTTAGTGGATTTGCATCCTGCAACTCGTGAACCTTATCTTGCCTTAGCAGGAAAAGAGCCAGAACAAGTTGATGAAAAAACATGGCGTATAACCTTACGTGAAGGCGCAACTTTCCATGACGGCGCACCTGTTACCACTGAAGACGTTGTGTATTCCTTCAATCGTATTATGGATCCAGCCAATAAATCACTATTTGTGATGTTTATTGATTTCGTTGAAAGTGTGAAAGCGGTAGATGATAAAATGGTGGAATTTAAATTGAAATATCCATTTGCTTTATTCGCTAACCGCTTAACTTGCGTGAAAATTGTACCGAAACATGTGATCGATAAAGTGGGACAATCTGCATTTGATGCACACCCAATTGGTTCTGGCCCATTCAAATTTGTTTCAGCAGTGAAAGATGACAAAATCGTCTTTGAAGCTTATGAACCTTACAATGGTAAATATCCAGCACAAGTTGAAAAAATGTCTTGGTTATTACTTTCTGATGCAGCCGCTCGTGTAACTGCACAAGAGTCTAAACGTACTCAAGCAATGGAAAGTGTGCCTTATTTAGACATTAGCCGTTTGAAAAATAAAAAACAACAAGTGCAATCCGTTCAATCTTTCGGTTTGCTATTCTTAATGTTTAACTGTGAAAAAGCACCGTTTAACAACCCGAAAGTACGTCAAGCATTACACTATGGTTTAAACACTGATAAACTTGTTGATATTGTATTTGATGGTAATGCAGAAGCTGCAACATCATACTTACAAACCACTCACCCAGATTATATTAAGGCATCAACTCAATATCCTTATGATCCGGAAAAAGCAGCAGCATTATTAAAAGAAGCCGGTGTAACTGAGCTTAAATTTGAATTGCTCGCAACTGACCACGACTGGGTGAAAGAATCTGCACCATTGATTTTAGAGTCTTGGAACAAGATTCCTGGTGTGAAAGTGACTTTACAACACTTACAATCTGGTGCGTTATACAGTAACAATGTAGATCCAGGTGTGTATGAAGTGGCAATCGCGCCGGGTGACCCATCCGTGTTTGGTAATGACTTAGACTTGCTTTTAAGCTGGTGGTATCGTGGTGATGTATGGCCGAAACGTCGTTTCCGCTGGAGCAACACCCCTGAATTTGCGAAAGTGACTGAATTGCTCAATGCAGCTGTGAGAGCAAAAGATCACGCTGAAGCGAAAAAATCATGGGAAGAAGCGATTAACATTATTGCGGCTGAAGTACCACTTTATCCGATTGTTCATCGTAAACTCCCTTCAGCATGGGATGATAGCAGCCTTGAAGGTTATCAACCATTAGCGACAACCGGTTTATCTTTCCTCGGTGTGGGCCGTAAATAAAAGCACTTTTTAATGTTTGGGCTGTTGAGCAATCAACAGCCTTTTTTCTTTCTTTTTAACACCAAAGTGCGGTCATTTTTTCCCCTGTTTTTCAATCATTTTTGCTCTCTATTTTATTTCAAAAAAATCTTTGTGAAGCCGATCACAGATTTGAACTTTGCCCGAGGTACTTGGATTGACAGGGGATAGAGCGAACATTATGATTTGCATAAGTCATTTTGTTTTTTAATTTGATTATTTCACTTCATTTTTAATTTAATGAATTTCTCAAAATAGAATAGGAGAGGCCAGATGGAAATGATACTTCGATTATTGTTACGCCGATTGATGGCTTTACCGGTCATGATACTTGGTGTAACCGCACTCGTCTTTGTCGTGCTTCAATTCACGCCGGGTGATCCTGCCACGGTGGCATTGGGCGAAAGTGCCAGTGAAGCGGCAAAACAACTTTATCGTGAATCACATGGTTTAAATGATCCACTCTTTGTTCAATATTTTCGTTTCTTAGGTAATTTACTTGTATTAGATTTTGGGGTGACAATGCCTCCAGAATTACCGATCAGTAGCATGTTAGCGAAATCTTTCCCAATCACTTTACAACTTACCTTAATTGGTGTGGTATTTGCGGCAGTGGTGTCTTTCTCATTAGGTGTACTAGCCGCACTTTATCGTGATAGCTGGGTAGACCAAGTGATTCGTTTAATCTCTGTTGCAGCGGTTGCGACCCCATCATTCTGGTTAGGTATCTTACTTATTCAATGGTTCTCTTTGGAATTAGATTGGTTACCTTCTGGTGGTTTTGTACCATTCAGCGAAAGCCCAATGGGGTATATCAATTCCATGATTTTGCCATCTCTTGCACTTGCTGTGCCAGTATGTGCGTCATTAATTCGTGTGGTGCGTACAACCATGGTTGAAGAAATGGATAAAGACTATGTGAGAACAGCGATTGGTAACGGTGTGCCTTATGCAACCGTTATTCGTCACAACGTATTACGTAATGCCTTAATTACACCTGTGACTGTATTAGGCTTACGTGTAGGTTACTTACTTGGTGGTGCGGTAGTTATCGAACAAATCTTTGACTTACCAGGTATGGGTAAATTGATTTTTAACGGTATCGTCAACCATGACTTGCACTTAGTACAAGGTGTGGTACTAACAATCGCCTTTACCTTCGTTTTAGTGAATATTATCGTTGATATTCTCTATGTATTGATTAACCCTAAAATTCGGAGTCTATAATGTTTCGTCAAGGTTTAGCAGATCGATTAGCTGCAAGCGGTGCGAGATTCCGAGCACTTTCCACCGCATCAAAAATTTCATTATTATTCTTAGTTTTCGTTGCTTTAGTGGCGGTGTTTGCCCCTTGGGTAGCAACACATGATCCATTAGAAGTGATCGCACGTATGCGTGCTCCAAGTGCGGAATATTGGTTTGGGACTGATCGACTTGGTCGTGATATTTTCTCTCGTATTGTTTACGGTGCTCAAACGTCCTTATTTATCGGTTTAGGTGCGGTAGCTTGTGCCATTATTTTCGGTAGTGTTTTAGGTGCAACTGCAGCCACATCCGAGAAATGGGGCAATGAAATTATCATGCGCTTAATGGATATTTTAATGGCCTTCCCAGGTATCGCATTAGCGGCAGTGTTATTAGCAACCTTTGGTAATTCTGTACCGGTCATTATCATCACCATTGCCGTGGTTTATACTCCGCAACTTGCTCGTGTGGTGCGTGCGAATGTGGTATCACAATGGGATGAAGACTATGTGCGTGCTGAACGCGTTATTGGTGGTAGCCGTACTTATATTCTTCTCAAACACGTTGTACGCAATACCGCGGCACCGGTTTTAGTTTTCGCAACTGTAATGGTGGCGGATGCTATTGTATTCGAAGCCTCGCTTTCTTTCTTGGGCGCAGGTGTACAACCACCGCATCCTTCATGGGGTAACATTCTTTCTGAAGGCCGTAATATCGTATTGAACGGTGCATGGTGGGCAACAACCTTTGCGGGTATCATGATTCTTTTAACCGTATTAGCCTTAAATATCTTGGCAGAAGGTCTTACTGATGCATTGGTTAACCCTCGTTTGAAAGGCGGTAAAAAACCAGAGGGCAAATCAGATGAACGTCTTTCTACTGACGTACAAGAAGCGCTTTCTGAAGGTCTTGCGTTAAAACGTTACTTACTCAAATTACATGAAAAAGAAATCACACGTACTAATCGTATGCAATTAGATCCCAATGCAAAACCGATTTTACAAGTGAAAAACTTATCTATTCGTTTCCCAAATCGTTATGGTGACATTCCATTGGTCGATAATATCAGCTTCACCGTAAATGAAGGGGAAACCATGGGGTTAGTAGGTGAGTCTGGTTGTGGTAAATCTATTACCGCATTCTCTATCATGGGCTTGTTACCAAAAACAGCAAAAATTACCGGGGAAGTGCTTTTCACCGACCGTAGTGGCAAACAACATAGCTTACTTAATTCTAACAATTTAAGTGAATTGCGTGGTTCTGAAATTGCGATGATTTACCAAGACTCTTTAAGTGCGTTAAACCCATCAATGCGTATTAAAGATCAAATGGCACAACTCATCAAACGTGGCAGTCACCATACCGCAGAAAAATTGTTGGAATGGGTACACCTTGATCCTGAAAAAGTGTTGAATCGTTATCCACACGAACTTTCTGGTGGTCAACGTCAACGTGTGGTGATTGCAATGGCATTAACTCGTGAACCGAAATTATTAATCGCCGATGAACCAACAACTGCATTAGACGTAACCGTTCAAGCTGAAGTAGTGAAATTATTGAATGAACTACGTGAAAAACTGGGGTTTGCAATGGTGTTTGTCAGCCACGATTTAGCCTTGGTTGCTCAATTAGCCCACCACATTACGGTAATGTATGCAGGGCAAGTGGTTGAAATGGCACCAACATCCTTATTGCTTGCTAATCCAACTCACGAATATACCCGTGGCTTATTGGGCTCTGTACTTTCAACTGAAGTCCGTGCGAAACGCCTATATCAAATTCCAGGCAGCGTACCATCGCCTTACGATTTTGCTACAGGTGACCGTTTTGCAAGTCGTTCATTGCGACCAGATGCAAATCCAGAACAAAAATTGGTATTAACCGCTGTGGAAGGCGAGCCGTCTCACTTGTGGGCTTCTCATCTAGCTAAGCCTGTAACGGAAGCGAAAGGAGCATAATATGAGCAGTAGTATTAAAGTCATTAAAGAACAAAACATCATCGATTTAGAAAATATCGTGGTGCAATTTCCTTCTCGCGACGGTTCGTTGTTTGGACGTAAAAAATTCACTGCGGTGAACAATGTGAGTCTTGGCATCAAAGCAGGGGAAACCATTGGTTTAGTTGGGGAGTCTGGCTGCGGGAAATCTACCTTAGCGAACGTGATCATTGGGCTGCTTAAACCAACATCAGGTTTAGTGAAATTCAACGGCTTACAAATGCAATATGGCAGCTCAGAAGCGAGAAAACAATTCGGCCGCCAAGTATCGGTCATTTTCCAAGACCCAGCAACCGCACTGAACCCTCGTATGAAAGTGTTGGATATTTTGCGTGACCCAATGGATATTCACAATGTGTTACAACCTCATGAACGGGAAAAACGTGTGTATGACTTGCTTTCTCGTGTCGGTTTACCTCGTTCTGCGGCACAAGTTGAGCCAACTCGTTTATCAGGTGGACAAAAACAACGTGTGGCGATTGCACGTGCTTTAGCGCTGAATCCCAAACTGATTGTGGCGGATGAGCCGACTTCTGCATTAGACGTATCTGTTCGTGCTCAAGTGCTAAACTTATTGGCGGATTTGAAAAAAGAACTCAATCTTGCCATGGTGTTTATCTCTCACGATATCCAAACCGTACGCCAAGTATCTGATCGCATTGTCGTGATGTACGGCGGTCAAATTTTGGAAACAGGTAGCACTGAAGATATTTTTAACCACCCAACAGTGGATTACACCCGAAAATTACTTGGTGTTGCACCATCGTTGTTATAAAACAAGTGAATAAAACATCTTAATTTATGACCGCACTTTTAAAGTGCGGTTATTTTTTATGATTTTTCTTGCATAGACTTGAAAACTTAGATAAAAGATTACTTATCTTTACAGATAAATTGTAATTGTGGAGCCATTATGCAAACTAAATTTAATTTATATCCCAAAGAACAATTACCTGAAAAATTTAAGTTTCCTCAGTCTTATATTGATTTATCAAGTAATATGGAAAAGATAAATGAATTGGAATATTTTCCTTGGTGGTTTGAGGATTCTGAGTTTGAGGATAATGTTTATCTTTATAGTAAGGCTATTGAAGAGCTTACAGGTGTGGCTGATTTAATTGCATTTGCTAGAGATGGCGATTGGGCTGCTTGTTTCAAATTAACGGATTACTCTGGAAATCCGAGAGTTTATGTTCACGATCTTGGTAATGAAGCCAATAAATATGAATGTAAGGATTTTGATGAGTGGTTAGCGGAAGAAATCAAAAGAGCAAAAGAATATTAAAATGGACTATTTAAATTTAAGTAAAGAAGTTTCTTATGCGCTTCGTCATGCCCCATGGGAATATGAATTAGAACTGGATTCAGAAGGTTGGGTTTCTGTTGAACAATTAATTTCATCATTTAGAAATGGAAAAATAAGAGCTTTCTACGGGCATTCAATTCCAATGAAAATTTCTAAAGAAATTGGTTATCCACCAAAGTATTTATACCATGGGACAAGTATAAATTATTTAGATGATATTAAATTAAATGGATTGAAGCCGATGTCTCGTCAATATGTACATTTATCTGAGGATGTTGAGACCGCAACATTGGTTGGAAATAGAAAAAAAGGGGAGACAATTCTTCTAAAAATTGATACAGAACTAGCACAATCTAAGGGTATCAAATTTTATATTGGCAATGAAAAAGTCTGGTTATCAGATTACATTTCGCCTGAGTTTATAAAAGATAATTAATGATTAAGCATATTTGCATTATGTGATTATTTTTGCGGTGGAGTTCTTCTAAATAGCGTAGAATGGGCATATAAAAATAAGGAGATTTAATATGCAACAAAAAATTCAACAAGCATTAACCGATTCGCCACTTTCAAATGCAATTCTTTCTGCATTAGAAGAACAAGAATGGAAAGGTTTTTTACCGGCTGAGAAAGTGCGGTCAATTTGTGATGAATTTAAGCTTACGCCTGTTCAATTAGGTTTGGCGCTTTTACCTGTGGCAGCTTGTTATAGCCACACACCCATTTCAGAATTTCATGTTGGAGCGATTGCGATTGGTGAAAGTGGTGATTTTTACTTTGGTGCGAATCAAGAATTTAAGGGTGGTAGTATGGCTCAAACCATCCATGCTGAACAAAGTGCGATTAGCCATGCATGGTTACGCAATGAACCTCGCATCACGGATATTGTGGTGAATTACACGCCTTGCGGTCACTGTCGTCAATTTATGAATGAGCTTTATCAAGCGGAAGATTTGAAGATCCATTTGCCACATAGTCAAAATAATCCACTTCCTCAATATTTACCCGATAGCTTTGGTCCGAAAGATTTAGGTGTTGATTTGCTTCTATTAAACAAAGAAGAACAAGGTTTCACTTTGACGACGGAAGATGAAGTGGCAAATAAAGCCATTTTAGGCGCAAACCGAGCACATTCACCTTATTCTAAAAGCCCTCATGGTGTAGGCATTTTATTTAAAAATGGTGAAATGATTTGTGGTCGATATGCAGAGAATGCAGCATTTAACCCAAGCTTACCCGCTATGCAAACAGCAATTAATTTTGCTTATTTAAATCAATTGGATGTATCAAAAATTGAGCGAGTAGTATTTGCAGAGAAACCGTTGCGTTTAAGTCACCGCAAGATGGCAGAGCAGTTATTGAAGAGCCTCTGCAAGGTTAAAATGGAATATATTAGCCTGTAAAGTGCGGTCAAAAATGAATTAGTTTTTTTAACCAAAAGAAAAGGCGAACAGAGATAACCTCTCATGCTCGCCTTTATTTTTACTAATTTTACGCTAATTCAGCACGTAATTTTTTCGTGACATCAACCATCACTTTTAGTGCCGCAATTGTTTCTGGCCAACCGCGCGTTTTTAAACCACAGTCTGGATTTACCCATAAACGTTCTTTCGGCACCACTTGTAATGCTTTACGAAGAAGATGTTCAATTTCTTCAGCTGCAGGCACACGTGGACTATGAATGTCATATACACCAGGGCCAATATCATTCGGGTATTTGAAATCACCAAATGCGGTGAGTAATTCCATGTCAGAACGCGAGGTTTCGATAGTAATGACATCAGCATCTAAGGCTGCAATAGCCGGTAGAATGTCATTAAATTCGGAATAACACATGTGCGTGTGAATTTGGGTATCATCTTGGCAACCCATTGAGCTTAAACGGAAAGCTTCGCCCGCCCATTTCAAATAAGCATCCCAATCAGCACGTTTTAACGGTAAACCTTCACGAATAGCCGGCTCATCAATTTGAATCACTTTGATGCCTGCTTTTTCTAAATCTAAAACCTCATCAGAAAGCGCTACCGCAATTTGTTTACAGACCGTTTCACGAGAAATATCGTTACGCACGAAAGACCATTGTAAGATCGTCACCGGACCAGTCAGCATGCCTTTCATCACTTTATTTGTTAGGCTTTGGGCATATTGCGACCAACGTACCGTCATTGGTTCTGGACGAGTAACATCACCGTAAATCACTGGCGGTTTCACGCAACGTGAACCATAGCTTTGTACCCAGCCAAATTTAGTGAACGCAAAACCATCGAGTAATTCGCCGAAGTATTCCACCATGTCATTACGTTCAGCTTCGCCGTGTACCAATACATCTAAGTCTAATTTTTCTTGCTCACGTACAACAAATTCAATTTCTTTTTTCATTGCAGCTTCGTAATCAGCTAAGCTAAGCTCGCCTTTTTTGAAGGCGGCACGGGCATGACGAATGGCTGTTGTTTGTGGGAAAGAACCAATATTCGTGGTTGGCAGAAGTGGTAAATTTAACCACGCATTTTGTAATTTAATACGTTCCGCAAATGGCGATTTACGTTGGTCGGCATTTTTCGGTAAGTTTGCTAATCGTTCTGCGACAAAAGTGCGGTGAATTTCATGCGAGTTTTTACGTGCATCCGCAGCTGCTTGAGAAGCATCTAATTCAGTTTGAACCGCTTCACGACCTTGCTCTAGTGCAGTCTTAATAACACGTAATTCTTGAATTTTTTGTAACGTGAAAGCCAACCATTGATAGAGTTCAGGCTTATTAGCTTGTAGCTGTGTTTCGACTTCTAAATCATAAGGTGTATGAAGGAGAGAGCAGCTTGGCGCAATCCATAAACGATCGCCTAATTTCGCTTTTAATGGTTCAACCACATCTAATACTTGATTTAAATTTGCACGCCAAATATTACGGCCATCAATAATGCCCACAGATAAGATTTTGTCGTAATCTGCAAAGGCAGTAAGTTGTTCAGGTGCACGTACTAAATCAATATGTAAACCGGCTACAGGTAAGGCTTTTAACAAATCAGCATGTTCTGCCACAGAACCGAAATAAGTTGCAAGCAATAATTTTGCTTTAACTTGTTCAGCAAAAGTGGCGTAAACCGCTTGATAAGCGGCAATCCATTCTGCTGGTAAATCTAAGGTGAGAGCAGGTTCATCAATTTGAATATATTCCACGCCTTCTGCAGCTAACGCATTTAAAATTTCAACATAAACTGGCACGAGTTTTGCTAATAAATCAAAGCGATTAAATTCTGCGCCTTTTTCTTTTCCTAACCAAAGGAAGGTGAGTGGCCCAACGATTGTTGGTTTAACTTGGTACCCAAGCGCTTTAGCTTCGCGGATTTGTGTCACATAATGTGCTGGGTTTGCTTTAAATTGTGTCTCTTTATGGAATTCTGGTACAAGATAGTGATAGTTGGTATCGAACCATTTTGTCATTTCAATCGCAAATTGTGTTTTATTGCCGCGCGCCAATTGGAAATATTCATCGAGCGTTAAGTTTTGGCTATCGAAACCAAAGCGTGCAGGAATTGCACCTGTTGCTACTTGTAAATCTAAAATATGATCATAAAGTGTAAAATCAGCCACCGCGACAAAATCGGCATTTGCCTTGGCTTGATGCTGCCAGTTTAGTTCACGTAATCTTTTTGCAATATCTAATAAATCCGCTTCTGCAATTTCGCCACGCCAGTAACGCTCTTGAGCAAATTTAAGTTCACGTTTTGCGCCTACACGCGGAAATCCTGCTAAATGAAATGTTGTCATAATGAATCCTTCTATTGTTTTTGTTTAGTTTAGACGTCTAAACGTCTGTTCATTTATAGAATGCAATAGAAAAGAAGATTACACAACTTCATAATTTTCAGTTTTTAAATGAATTAAATTAATAAATAAAAAGACCGCACTTTAATATTTCTAAAAAGTGCGGTCTTTTTGTATGAGATTTTATGCTGTTATAACGCTGTGATAAAAGTAATCAAGCCAAGAATCACACCTGGTGCATTGGCTAATGAAATAGGCAGATCGCGTTTTTCTTTCAACAAGCCATAAGCTACCCATAAACTACAGTTGATTGTCGTAGCAAAAGGTTGTAACCAACCACCTTTTTGACCTGATAAATTTAGACCAATTTGTTGCAAGTAAGACACATACATACAAACTGAAGTAAATGTTGCGACATAGCCTAAAATGGTAATAAAACGTTGGTTTGTCATTTGCTCTCCTAAATTTAACAGAATAATTCTAAATCAGATTATTAACTAAGAATTGATAATTCATGAGTATTATACATTAATTTTAATTTAAATTCAATAAATAGCAAAATTGCATAAAGATTCTTTCAGTTTAGTTAAGGATAAAATGTATTTTATTAGGAGGGGAATAAAGAGATTAGAGAGAAAAAAGACAAAAAAATAACCGCACTTTAAAGCGCGGTTATATAGGATTCTGAACAGTTCAGTTGAGATTATTCAACACCAACCATTACAGAAGTTGCTTTGATAATCGCATATGCTTCTTTACCAACTGCTAAACCTAATTCTTTTACTGCATCGATAGAGATGGTAGAAGAAATTACATTACCGTTACCGATATCAATGTGTACGATTGCGTTCACAGAACCAGTTTCGATTGATTTTACAGTACCTTTAAGTTGGTTTCTTGCACTAATTTTCATTTAGCATTTCCTTATGTTTAAGTTAAAAAGAGTAGACATTATATAGATAAATATATAAATTGAAAATACTACTTAATTGGTGATAACCCTTTTAAGATTTGCTCAGCATTTTCTTTGCTTAACGCATAACCATAATATTTTTTATAGAAAGCTTGTGTTTTTTCTACCATGTTTAAATCTTTAAATTGTTCAGGATGGAAGAGCTGAGCCGCCCAAAGAATTTGCAAGGCTTCTTCTGCACTGTAGCGATCCCATGGGAACGTGCCGGTTGGGTTGGCATAAATACGATTATTTTTGACCGCACTTATTGATTGCCATGCTGGGTCAGCTTTAATTTTTTCGATTGCTGCTTGCGCTTTATTACCGCTGCTGCCGATAATAATGACATCAGGATTTGCTTGAATAATGCTTTCTACGGTGACGGTCACCATATTGGCTTCATCGGGTAACACGCTTTTACCACCGGCTAATTTAATCCATTCACCAATCATCGATTTTCCGCCGTCAATCATCAATAAGTCTGAGCCTTTAGTGATATGTAACACCGTTGGGCGTTGTTCATCTTTTAAGCCTTTAAGACGACTTTCCACAAATTGAATGTTGCCTTCTAATTCTTTGATATAGTTTTCTGCGATTTCAGGGGCTTCATCACCTAAAACCTCAGCGGTAATACGCACGGTTTTCTTCAAACCATCAAAATCTTGGAAGCTCACTCGCACGCCTTTTAAGCCCGCTTGTTCCACTTCAGTTAACATGGATTTTTTCGAGAGCAATACCGCATCCGGTTTGTGGCTCAACAATTCTTCCGTTTGAATGGTTTCGCCATTGGTTAATACCGGTACGTTTTTGATATTTGGATATACTTCGCTATACCAAGGATTGGCTGAGATAGATGTGGTTGTTCCGACCAGTTTATTGGCACCGCCTAATAGTAAGACAATTTGGTTATTGGCATGCCAAAGATCAGCAACGCGTTGAACGTTATCTGGTAATTCAATTTTATTACCTTCAACATCCGTCACGATTTTTGCTTGCAATGATAGTACAAAGCAGGCGGAAAGGGAAAGTGCAATTAAGCCTTTTTTCAGAGAATGTTTCAACATATGAATGTCCTTCTAGTGGGGTTATAAATGGGTAATCGCACAGATTTGTCGTTGCAGAGCAGGTACATCGACCAGGCGCAAATCTGTTTGATAAAGTGCTTTCAAGTTGGCTTCGGTAATGATTTCCGGTGCCAAACTTGTTTGTAATTTGCCGTGCTCATTTAAGATGCTTACACGGCTGTGGGGCAGTGCACTGTGTAACAACATGGGATGATCGGGATTGTGTGTTGTCATGATAATGGTAAAGCCTTGTAGTGAGAGCTCTTTTATTAGGCTTAAGGTTTTAAACACATTGCCGTAATCTAATGCCGAAGTGGGTTCATCAAACAAAATCAATTGAGGTTGTTGCACCAAAATACGTGCAAGATTGACTAATTGCTTTTCACCGCCACTCATTTGCATATAAATTCTGTCAGCAAAATGACTGATGCCGAGTTTATTTAAAGCTTCATCAACTAATGCAAAATCAGCTTCACTTGGCTTATCAAAAACACCTAAATGCGCAGCACGACCGAGTACTACATAATCACGCACGCGATATTGATAGGTTTGTGGGCTGTGTTGCGAGACATAAGCAATTTTCTGAGCGATTTGCTTACTGCTCATTTCGCTTAATTTGCAATTATCTAGCAAAATCTGACCGCTCTTTGGTTTCAAAAGCCCCGCGATACAGTTTAATAACGTGGATTTACCACGCCCATTTGCCCCAAGAATAGTCAGTAATTCGCCTTTTTGTAAGGTTAAATCAATGCCATTGAGTAGAGAATGTTCAACATTGTGCCAGTAATACAGATTATCAATTTTCAGCATTAGTCCACCACCTTTTGTTTAATCAGAACCCAAGCAAAGAATGGCGCACCGATAAAACCGGTGAGAATGCCGAGTGGAATTTCTTGAATGTATAAATTGCGGGCGAGAGTGTCGATAACAAGCAAGAAAATCGCACCGATAAGTCCGGCTAGCGGTAAACTTTTGACATTGTTATCACCAATGAAAAGACGCGCTAAATGCGGAATCACTAAACCAAGCCAACCAATTGTCCCGCTTAAGCAAACCGATGAAGCCGTCAGCAACGTGGCACAAACCACCATTAAACCTCGTTCTAATCGGATATTTGCCCCAATTAATTTTGCTTCACGATCCCCCAATGAAAGCACATTGATACGCCAACGCATTAAAAATAAGCCAAGAGTAGTAAGTAAAATAATTGGTGAAAGGATGAGCAAGTTGTCGTAGTTAGATTTGGTTAGGCTACCTAATTGCCAATACACAATGTCAGCCAGCTGAGTTTCAGGATCAGCAAGATATTTTAATAGGCCTAATGTCGCCATCATAAAACCTGAAACGATAATGCCTGAAAGCACTAGAACAATCGTAGAATCACGTTGAATCAAACGCGGTAAATTCATAGTAAGTATGACTGCAACCAAACCACCAACAAAGGCAAAGGTTTGAATGCCCAGCATCCCCGAACCGATTAAAATCGCCAATGCCGCACCAACACAAGCACCATTAGACACGCCTAAAATATCCGGTGAAACCAAAGGATTGCGGAAAATACCTTGATACACAACACCCGTAATAGCTAATGAAGCACCGACAAGCATGGCAGCAATTACACGAGGCAAACGAAGATTAAAAATAATGTTGTTTTGCACATCATTAGTGTTACTGCCAATAAGACTTTGTACCACATTCTCAAGTGGAATCGCAAAACGTCCCCAAGAGAGTGAAAATAAAACCAACCCGATAAGGAGGCAAAGTAAAAGAGGAAAAGTAAGAGAAGATTTGTTCATATACTCAAAATTCGTTGTTTTTGTAAGTATATAGCGATTGTGTTTTTTTGTATATAGCGAAAATTGAGTAAAAAAATAACCGCACTTTTAGGAAAGCATCCCCCATAAAACGGGAGAATAATAAAATTATTTTACAGTACCTAAACCTGTTTCTATGAAGCAACACTTAATAGTATTAAGAATTTATTATCCCCTATAAATTTTAATGATTTAAAAGTTATATTTCTTTACATAACAGATAAATATGTCTTCATTTTTTATTTTAACTTTTATAGAATAACAGCATCTTAATAAGTTTAGTCTGCGGGGTTTTTATGTTAAGTGCATTATTAAGAAGTGGTGAAATAAAAAACTATACGCCATTAGGCCAAGATGGCATGGCTGTTTACACGGTAGCATCCCAGTTGCGAGATGCACTTAAGTTTAAGCGAGGTCGCTCCTTTGCTGAATATTTAGCAATTCCTCAACGCAATGAACAAGGTGATAGAATAGACTGGTATGTGCCCTTTGATTCCTCTCGTGCAGATGGGCAATATATGATTATCCCTTGGACTTCAGCTACGGAAGAAGAACGTGAGAATGCCCGCTCAGAATTGAAGATTTTTGAGCGCACAGCATTAGAGTTAGGTAAAGAGCTGATTCAATCTCCCTCCTCAAAAGGTGACCAATTACTATTTGCTCGTTTGCTTTGCGGTGGTAACCCCGACGATATTACTGATCCTGAAAATCTCAAAGCCTTACGCTTTCCTAATCCAGAACATGTTTATTTAGTCAATGATCGCCCAGTAATTACCTTCTGGGGATTTCTTGAAAAACATGCCGCTGCTCATGGTAATCCATTCCTTTCTTTACAAGCTGCAGTCCCAAAACCAATTAAACCCGCTTCACCTACAACACCAGTGATTGAACCTGTAGTTGCGAAAAAGCACCCTTGTCGTGTGTTCTGGTGGGTATTGCCGTTATTACTTGGATTACTTTTATTATTGGCTTGGTGGTTTAAGGATTTATGGTGGCCAAAAGAGGAAGCAACAGTAAAAAATGACCCTGTCACAGTTTCTGAGCCACAAACAAAAAATCTCAAAAAGCCGAAAGAAAAAGAATTACGTAAATTGAAAGATGTTCTTTACCGGTATCTGAATGGACGTTGGGTTGATGGAAAGGGTGTGGCTGTGACAGATCCTTCAGTTTTAAATCAACTAGGCGATGCTCCAGTTGTTGGAGAAGGAAATATGCAAGGTGAAGGTCTTAATACACCATTAACAGAAACAGATGCTGCCAAAGCTGATGAATCAAAAAATGATAAAGCAGATGATGCCAAAGCAGAGCAAAATAAAGATGAAAATAAACAACAACCGCCAGTAGACCCTCTAGCAGAGGGTAAATCGGATACTAAAGAGGATCAAAATAAAGTAGATGAAAAAACACAGCAACCACCAGTAGATCCGTTAGCCGAAAATAAATCAGATGCTCAGGCTGGACAAAATAAAGAAGATGATAAAAAGAATCAAACCACTTCTAATGCTAATGCTAAACCATTACAAATTCCAACAACTAGTACACAAAATGGTAATGTAGATTTTCTAAATGGCCAGTGGAATGCTGGGGCGGGGATTCAGGATAAGACTACTGGTAAACCTCTACGCTTAAAATATGCATTCTCAAATGGCGTAGGTCAAGTACAAGTACAACGCGGTGACGGCGTACAATGCACGGGAGATGTTTCTGCAAAAATGCAAGGCAGTGGTTTGAATATTACTAATAAAGGTGTAGCAAAATGTAGCGATGGCTCAAGCTATCAGCTGCCTGAAGTAATTTGTAAACCTGGCGCGAAGAGTATTGCCGATTGTCAAGGTGGATATGGCTCAGGACAGAGCTTCCCAATGACAATGAAATCGAATTAGTGAACCAATAAACAACGAATAGAAGCGAGAATAAAAATGTTACCGGATTTACATCATTACGGAAAAGAAATCTCACTAATTATGAATAGTGGGGTGCAATTTTTAGACTTCGGTTTAAAAATTGATTGGAAAGACAAAGAATGGCGTACCAAAAGTATGGGAAACTTCGCCTCTGGCGGTGAGAACCATCCAATTCGTCGATTAGTTGAACATCGTAGCGGTGAAGGTTATTGTGATAGCAGTGATTTGAGCCGAATGGTTAAAGTAGAACATGAAATCAGTGTAGAACAGTCATTCAAATTATTAGATGGTGTTTGGTTACCTATTCCTGTTTTGCGTACAGTAGCTTCTACAGATGGTTTTGATGAAGGCCCTTATAACTGGGCGCGTGCACGAATTGTTAAACTAGCTGAACCAGATGTAGAAGGCAATACTTATCGAGTTACTTTAGCTTTTGATACTAAAATTTTTCCTAATCGTGCTGATGTTGCTTACCTTGCACCAACTGAAGAAGATGTGCGTTCTGGCGCGGTTTTTGGTCTCGCTTATCAATCTCATCAAATGTCGTGGTTTTTGGACTACAAATGGATAAATGAATGGTTATTGGAGCTTTTCACTGAACTAGCGCCAGAAAATGATCGTTTAAAAATTCATCCTGATGATCTGAAAATGGACATTGCTGCTAAATTTCATCAAGGTCATTACTTGAATATTTTGGCTATTCTAGGTGAAGAAATTGATATTCCACGGATTAAAATGATTTCCAATCGTTCTGATGAAATTAATCGTGCAATTCCAGTTGATATGGTATTGGATGTAGGAAACTCCCGCACTTGTGGAATTTTAATTGAAGATCACGTGCAGGAAAAAGATGGTTTGAAAAAACGCTATGAATTGGAATTACGTGATTTAACGCGCCCGGAACGAGTGTACTCCGAACCATTTGAAAGTCGAGTTGAATTTGCCCAAGCGTTTTTTGGAAAAGATCATTTTTCTGTACAAAGTGGGCGTCGTGATGCTTTCCAATGGGCAACAATTGCGCGTGTAGGGAAGGAAGCCGCCCGTTTAGCAAGTCGTCGAGAGGGGAATGAAGGTTCAACAGGTTTATCTAGTCCAAAACGTTATTTATGGGATGATGCTCGTTACGAACAAGGCTGGCGTTTTAACTCATCCTATGTAAAAACAGATTACGAGCCTTATGCAACAGCAGATCCACTTTCAGGATTAATCAATGAGTATGGTGAAGCATTACATATTTTGCGGGATGATATTGATGAAGAATTTGAACGCAAAATGCCTGTATTCCAACCTAAATATTCTCGTCGTTCATTGATGACGTTTATGTTATCAGAAGTGTTGATGCAAGCATTAATGCAGATTAACAGTCCAGCTCAACGAGCTAAATTGGAACATTCTAAAGCACCGCGTTTTTTACGTTCGATTATTTTGACTGTACCACCAGCAATGCCTAAACCTGAACGAGAAATTTTCCGTCAATCTATTTATCAGGCTATCGGCTTAGTTTGGAAATCTCTTGGCTGGGATAAATCTGATGATGATTTTGACTTCAGTTCACAAAGTGCAAGAGAAAAATATTGGCCGATTTTACCTGAGGTGATTATTCAATGGGATGAAGCAACCTGTGGACAAGTTGTTTATCTATTTAATGAAACTCAAAATAACTATGGCGGTCGACCAGAAGAATTTATTGCTGCATTGCAACGTCCAGATAAAAAAGAAAAGGATCGTATTACTATCGCAACTATTGATATAGGTGGTGGTACAACAGACTTAGTAATCAACGATTACTCGCTTGATTATGGAGAAAACGGTGGTTCAGGTAGTAACGCCTATATTATCCCGACTCAACGTTTCCGCGATGGATTCAAAGTGGCCGGTGATGATATTTTGCTAGATATGATTCGTAATGTCGTAGTGGAATCTTTAACTGTTGGTTTGAAAAATGCAGGTTTACGTGATCCAGAACCTATTCTTTCTGAATTGATTGGCGATCAGGCATTAAAAGTACAAGATGCATTATTACGCCAACAATTGACATTACAAGTATTCAGCCCAATTGGCTTGCGCGTATTGAAAGAGTACGAAGGTTATGATCCAATGCAAAAGACCAATGCATTGAATGGGAAGACTTTTGGTGAATTATTAGAAGACGTAGAACAGCCTATAGAAAGTGTTCTGGACTATATTAATGAACCGATTCGCCGTGCCTTAGGTCGCCCAGATTTTAATATTTTAGATTTACCGGTTCAGGTGAATTTAGAACGTATTCACAGTTTATTTATTCGTGGTGATTATTTTGATATCTGCAAAACCTTCAACGCTTTGTGTGAGGTCGTCAACAGCTATCAATGTGATGTGTTGTTACTGACTGGCCGACCATCTCGTTTGCCTGGTGTACAATCCTTCTTCCGTTCTCGTTTACCTTTACCAGTCGGACGGATTTTACCATTACATCATTACCGCACAGGAAACTGGTATCCATTCCACAAACAAGGTCGTATAGATGATCCAAAAACGACTGCAGCAGTGGGTGCTATGCTTTGTTTCTTATGTAAAGATATGCGTTTAACCAACTTCTATTTACGTTCAATGGCAATGACAGCTTATTCCACAGTGAAATACATTGGGTATTTAGATAACAATAACGTAATTAAAGACAGCAACGTTTATTATCACGATATTGATTTAGACAATGAGGATTATGATTTCCCAGATACTTCCTTTGAAGTACGCGGTGATACCCGTTTAGGTTTCCGCCAATTAAATGTGGAGCGTTGGGTTGCTTCTCCACTTTATATGCTTTCTATAGAAAGCCGTGAATGGAAAGCGATGTTGAATAATGAAGGTGTGGTATTACAAGTAACATTAGGTATAAAAAATAGCCGTAATAGCCAAGAAAGAGCAGAAAATTTCTACATAAAAAATGTGACAGCATCAAATGGCCGTTCTTGCGTACGAGAAAGGGATATTACCCTTCATCTAAACACAATGACCGATGCGGGACTTGGTGATCAAAAATTATATTGGTTAGATACTGGCTGTGTGAAACGATAGGTGGAAGAGAAAATGACGGATAATCAATTAACAGAATCTTGGGATAAGGTATTCCAAGCATCACAACAAGCGATTGATTGGGTAAATGATGTTCGCCCAAATGTTGCCCGTTTAAATAATGAGGCTGATGGTTTAATTCTTGAATTAAGACGTTTACGTAATACAGCAAAACGCCTAGGTGCCGTTTCTTCTAAACCAATTACAGCTGGTTTTTTTGGGTTATCACAGGCAGGTAAATCTTTCTTAATTTCAGCACTGGCAGCCGATCAAAAGGGCAACTTGGAAACGATTTTTGACGGTCAACAGTTGGATTTCATTAAACATATCAATCCTCCTGGTGGCGGAAAAGAAGCAACGGGTTTGGTTACTCGTTTTACTCGCTCAGCAAAAGCGGCTGTTACAGGCTATCCTTTAGAACTTCGCTTATTTCATGAAATTGAAGTTGCCAAAATTTTAGTTAATGCTTATTTCAACGATTTTGATAAAGAACGTGTGACTTATCAATTGGAACAATCTCGCATTAATGAAATACTTAAACCTTTAAATGCTAAATTAAATGCTCAACCTGTAAAAGGTGTTAATGAAGATGATGTAGTTGATTTGCAGGATTACGCCCAGGAAAGTTTCGGAAAATCTTTATCTGTATTACAGGCTAATTATTGGGCTAGAGCGGTAGCCATGGCACCAAGATTGAGCATTGAAGATAGAGCAACATTATTCTCCATATTATGGGCAGAAATTCCAGAGTTGACTCAAATCTATATTCAATTTGCAAAAACACTGGCTCAATTAGGTAATCCTGAACGTGTTTATGCACCACTTACCGCAGTAGTAAAAGATAATGGTAGTGGTGGTCTTTCTCAAGCTGACAGTATTATGAATGTGGATATGCTTGAGCGTTTAGGTACAAATCGAGATGAACAAATTGCTGTTCGTCCTTTTATTGAAGAAGGCCATGTTGGTGAACCTGTTTCCATTTCTTTGGCTGAATTAACCGCACTTACCGCAGAATTAGTTTTCCCGTTGATTAACCCAACTAAAGTTCCGGCTGTTGAAACGGTTGATTTATTAGATTTCCCTGGGTACCGTGGTCGTTTAGCAATCACTTCTTTAAGTGAAGTAAAAGAAGGTAATCCTGTATCTCAACTCATTTTAAGGGGGAAAGTAGCTTATCTTTTTGAGCGTTATACCGATAGTCAAGAAATGAACATTTTGATTGTTTGTACCCCATCAACCAAACAATCCGATGTGAATAGTGTAGGTCCTGTATTGGAGCGTTGGATTAATAAAACGCAAGGAGATAATCCGACTGATCGTGCTAAACGTAAACCCGGGCTTCTTTGGGCGATAACCATGTTTGATATGCGTATCAGTAGTGATTTGACCAAAGATGAAGATATGCTGAAAATGTCTTGGGGACAAGGTGGATTGCTGAAACAAACAATTTTAGAGCGTTTTGGAAACTATGCTTGGCTAAATGAATGGGCAAATGGCAAGCCGTTTGATAATGTTTTTTTAGTACGTAAGCCAGGTTTCAAAGTGGCTTTTTTAGATATGGATAATACTGAAGAATTAGCCATTAACCCAAAAGAGGCTGGTCAGCTTAATCTTTTACGTAGTACTTTTGCTAATGACCCTGATATTCAAAAACATGTTGCTCAACCTCAAGAAGCTTGGGATGCAATGATGAAATTGAATGATGGTGGGATGCAACGAATTAGTGATTATTTGAAAACGATTGCTTTGCCAGAAGTGAAAGCTCAACGTTTAACTGAGCAACTTAATGAAGCTATCCATCATATTGTAGAAAACCGTTTTTCTTCTTGGTATCAAAGTGAAGGAACCGAAGAGGTCAATAAAAAACGCCAATTAGCACAAATGATTGTTGGTGAATTAAGTAAAAAAGGGCTTTTGGTCGGTGAGTTTTTACGTTGTCTTCAATTACCTGAAGAGACAATTCGTTCTTTATATTTTTCTGATTATGAAGAAGTCTTACTAAACAAAGGTGAAGAAGAAAAAGCACAAGAAAATTTAGCAAATACCTTTGATGCTGGTTTTGGTTTTAGTTCAGAAGGATTTGATTTATTTGCTGAACCAGCTCCTGTTGTCGTAGAAGAGAAACCGGCTGAAAAAATTGTGGAATCTCGTTTTGCTATGGCTGCATTTAAATCCTGGATTGAACATTTGCGTTCAATTTCTTCTGATCAGCATTTGATGCAATTCTTTGGCTTTACTAAAGAAGCCGTTGAAGGTTTAGTTGGCGAATTGATTACTGGTGCCAATCGTCTTCATTTACAGGATAAACTTTCTAAGGTCGTTTTCCGTAATGAAAACGCAGGAAGTAAACGAGATCAATTAGCTGAGCGTCAAGTATTTTCCATTAATACTGAAATTGCGGATTTTATTGCATGGTTAGATTTTGTTAATCAACCACTGACTCAACGTCCGGCTAGTCGTGTAATGAATGAGCGAGCAATATTTGAAAATAGGGAAGTTGAAAAGGTAAACGGTTTACCTAAATTAGATGACCAAACTAATAATTACACTAAAAATTATCTTTTTGACTGGTTTGTAGCCTTTGGCCACTTTGCTGAAGGAAATGCCGGACACAGCGCTGGACGGGAAATTGATCAGGTCAGTAATACAAAGTTAGGTTCGGTATTAGATTTATATCGTTCTGCACAATGCTAAGGAATAGAAAATGTTACGAATTCAATTAGAGGAAGATCGTCCAGGATACGCTAAATTCACTGCGACGAAATGGAGCGGTAGTACAGAAGTTGAAATTGCAGTACAGCGAAATCAGGATGGCTGCTATTTTAATGGTAATGATACTCCATGGAATCCAGAACCAGTATGGCATAAGGTGGAGGGATTAACCTTAGAAAATGATGTATTGCAAGGTGTTATTGGTAAATGGCTCATTGATAGTCTTGTTCAACAGATTGGTAATGTACGTTACATGATGTCTGTCCGTGATGTACAGAACGGTACGATTGTTGATAGTGGCCCAGTCAGAATGGTTGGTAATATCTTAGCATCTCTTGCTGGTGGTGACTCCAGTCGAGAAGACAATGTACAAAGTCATGTGCAAGCTGAACCAGAACCAGTCATTGAAGAGCCTTTGGTGGAACCCATTGTTGTAGCTGAAAATGAGCAATCAACAGAACCAGCTATAGTATTTGAAGATTTAGCGCAAAACGAAACACAGACTGAGCCAGCAGAGAATATTGAAGTACCAGTTACAGTAGAGCAAAAGAAAAAAGGTAAAGGAGGCTTAATTGCCTTAATTTTAGCTCTGTTAATTGGCGGTGGTGTTGGAGCTTATTTCTTCTTAAATAAGAAAGATGAGCCAGTGGCAAAATCTGACTGTGCAGTGGATACAAATACCAATGATGAATTGGCGTTTATTCAGAGCTGTCTGAAAACTAAACCAGAGCCAAAACAAATTTTAGAAATTATTGCTTCGGCTAAACAAGCAAATAAATGTGCGATTGCTCAACGACTTTATGCCAACCAAGCTCAAGGTGGCAATGTAGAGATTGCACTGGCTTATGCAGAGGAATATGAAAAAGGTAGTTCTTGTTTCCAAGCTGATAAGGAAACAGCAATTTATTGGTATGAAACTGCATTAAGTAATGATCCGAATAATGCGACAGCTAAAGAAAAATTAGAGGCATTGAAAAAATAATGAAACAGTTAAGACTTTCTACTTTATCTCTTTGTTGCTTAACAGCAATCATGTCTCCGTCAGTTTTTGCTGAAGGGATAAAACCATTACTGCAAGAAGGTAAAACCACACTTTATCAACGCGTGTTAAGTACACCAAGTTGTGAGTTATTAGAAAAAAGTGATGCTAAGAGCGGTCAAAAAATTCCTGCTTTTTCCCGCTATTATGTATATAAACGGGAAAATGTAGGAAATAAGGCTTTATTACAGGTAGGCCCAGATAGCTTTGGTAAAACTGTCGGTTGGTTAGATGCTAATTGTGCTGTACCTTGGAATATGCAAATGACAATGGTCTTTACTAATCCATCCGATCGGGGGTCTTTATTATTCTTTAAGGATAAAGCAACTCTTGAAAGTATTATTAATGACAATTCTCCAGCAAAAGCAGTTGAGTCAATTCGTGCTGAACTTTCCCAAAAGAAAAGTAGTGAAAAAGTGTTAGCGGAAGAACCAAAGGAATTTGTAGATTTCCAAAAAAACTTCTATCTCTTACCTGTTTTACAGGGAGAAGAAGTGATGGATAGTCAAGGATTTTATGAACGCTTATTAGAAGTCGCATCTGTCAGCAAAAATGATAAGTCGCTCACTCAACCAACTACAGGCACAACAAACAATAATCAAACGAACAAAGCAGGTCAAAACCAGCCTCAAGAAATTGTTGGATTTAGCGCTGCGGTAGTATTTGTTATTGATTCAACGATTTCTATGGACCCCTACATCAATAGAACGCGCGATGCAATTAAAAAAGTTTATGAAAAAATCGAAAAAGAGAACTTGGGTAAACAGGTTAAATTTGGTTTAGTGGCGTTCCGTTCAAGCACTAAAGCTGTACCTGGATTAGAGTACACTTCAAAAATGTTTGTTGATCCAAGTACCGTAAAAGATGGTAAAGATTTCATGGATAAAGTGGCAAATTTAAAACAAGCTACTGTTTCTTCAAAAGAATTTAGTGAAGATGCTTATGCCGGTGTATCACAGGCATTAAATGACATTAATTGGAATAATTTTGGAGGCCGTTATTTAGTATTGATTACTGACGCCGGTGCAATTGAAGGGGATAATCCAATTTCGACTACGGGGTTAGATGCAAAACAATTACGTTTAGAGGCTCAGCATCGAGGTGTTGCGCTTTATACTCTACATCTTAAAACACCATCTGGAAAAAATAACCATCAAATAGCTCAAGCACAATATAATGAATTATCTTTTAATAATTATTTAAATAAACCACTTTACTATCCGGTCAATGCTGGAGATGTGAATGAGTTTGGGCAAAAAGTAGATACTCTTGCTAGTGCTTTAACTAAGCAGGTAAAACAAGCTTACTCAGGTGAAGAGGCTGCTGGTAGCGTATTAACAGCCACCACAAAAACAGGCGGAGATCCGAAAAAATCTGAAATTGAAGAAGATGCTGTTTTATTAGGTAAAGCAATGCAATTGGCATATTTAGGGGAAGTAAAAGGTACAAAAGCACCACCAGTATTTAAAGCTTGGGTGAGTGACCGTGATTTTGCTAAACCAACAGTCCCAACCGCCGAGGCTCGAGTATTACTAACAAAATCACAACTAAGTGATTTGAGTGATGTAGTAAAGAAAATTGCGGATGCGGCAAATAGCGGGTTAATTTCACCAACAGATATGTTTTCACAACTTCGTTCAGTAGCTGCAGCAATGGGACAAGATCCAAATAAAATTAAGGAAGATAAATCAACTAAATTGGCAGATTTAGGTTTACTTGGTGAATATTTGGATGGCATTCCTTATAAGAGTCAAGTGACCGGAATTGATGAAGATACTTGGAAAGGTATGAGTGTGCAGGAACAAGAGAAATTTATTCGCGATCTGCATAGTAAGTTACGTCATTATCGTATTTTTAACGAGGACCAATCTCGTTGGATTTCTTTATCAGAAGGAGCCGATCCTCGCGATAATGTATATCCAGTACCATTGGATGCCTTACCATAGAAAAGGATATAGCGTGCTAACCATTAAAGATTTATCCATAACTCGCGGACAAGGGGAGCAAAGTTTTACGGTTTCCCTACCGCATTTATCTTTGGCTGAAGGTGAGGTCGTTTCACTTTGTGGTTCGAGCGGTTGTGGAAAAAGCACGCTATTGGAAATGATGGGGCTAATTTTAAAACCGGATAACTTGAGCCAATATGAATTGAGATCAGCTACTTTAAGCATGGATTTAGCCCCCCTTATTCTGAGTAATAAGCAAAAGACTTTGGCTGAGATTCGCTCTAAAAATCTTGGCTTTATGTTACAAAATGGTGGGCTATTACCTTTTTTAAGCGTATGGCAAAATATTCTGCTACCTTGTCAAACAAATGGAATTTTAGCTGATGAAAGTTGGTTACATCATCTATGCGAAAAACTAAACATCAATCATTTAATGACAAAATATCCAAAGCAGCTTTCTATAGGTGAACGTCAACGGGTCGCTTTTGTTCGCTCTATTGCCCATAAACCACTTTTATTATTAGCGGATGAGCCAACATCTGCATTAGATCCCCACCACTCAGAGATTTTATTTCATTTAATGCTATCCTTAGCAAAACAGCAAAAAATTGCCGTGCTGCTAGTAACTCACGATTGGGATTTAGTGCAACGTAATGAACTTCGTACTTTTAGTGCAAAATTGGATATGTCTTTACGTCAGTCTTGTTTTATTGAACAAGCCAATAATGACTAGCAAGAATAGGGTATCTTGATGAAAAATAGATTTACATTATTGGCAAAATTAGCACTAAACGATATTTTCTATGATCGTAAGGTTTCTTTTTGTATTATTGCTTCATTGGTAGCAGTAATTGCTCCTTTATTGCTTCTATTTAGTTTGAAATATGGCATTGTTTCTCAATTACGTCATCAGTTGGTTAATGATCCAACCAATTTAGAAATTAAAATTGTTGGTAATTTAAATCTTTCTCAAGACTGGTTTGATTGGCTTAAACAACAGCCGGAAACCCAATTCTCTATTCCATTAACGCGTTCACTTAATACAATTATTGATTTGAAGAAAGAGGCAAATTTTGTTCGTAATGTGGAGTTAATTCCAACCACTTCAGGCGATCCAATTACTCAACAATCTTTGCAAAATGAGAATTCCATTATTTTAAGTGCATTAAGTGCAGAAAAACTACAAGCTAAACAAGGTGAAAGTATTACTTTAGTTGCAACTCGAAATGAAAATGGACAAGAAGAAAAGGCATTATTGCAATTAAAAGTGCAGGCTATTTTAAATGAGCAACAATTTCCTCGTGCTGCAATTTTTGTGCCTATGTCATTATTAATTGGTGTTGAAGACTTTCGCGATGGTATGAAAACGGAACTTTTCCCTGCAGCAAGTGGAAAGCCAAATGATAAACTCCGTAAAAATTTTGCTAGAGCGAGAATTTATGCTAGAAGCTTGGATGATGTGGCACCTCTAGCACTAAAGCTACGTGAACAATTTCATATTGATACTCGAACGGAATCCAAAGCGATTGAAAATGTAAAAGCGATTGATAGTGTATTAAATGTTATTTTTATGGTTATTGCTTTTACTTCTGTAGTGGGCTGCGTGCTATCTCTTATTGGCGCATTTCTTGCAAATATTGATCGAAAACGTAAGGATATTGCTGTTTTACGTTTAATAGGTTTTCAACAAAGTGCGGTTGGTATTTATTTAGTTTTTCAAGCAATCGTACTCAGTAGTATTGCTTTCATTTTATCTTATGGGCTGTATTTGTTTGGCAGTCAATTATTTAATCAAATACTAGGAACAAGCTTAAGTGGCTCCCATTTTGTTAGCCGTTTGGCTCCAATACATTTATGCTTGGCTTTTATTTTCTCTTTTCTACTTGCTGGCGTGGTTGCTGCTATAGGGGCAGTTCGCGCAGTAAAAATTCAACCTGCGGAGAGTCTGCGAGATGTTTAAATATCGTTTTTCTTTATTAGCATTAATTATGGCCAGTACGGCTGTATCAGCCCAACCTTGGGAAGAAAAATTTTTTAATCCGAAAAAATTAGATGGTGATATTGTATTACCCATGCCTTGTGAAGGGAGTATGGTTTTTCGAGTAATTAAAACTAACACCAAAAAACCATTAGAAGATATTAAAGTCACTCTCGGTGGCAATAGCAATGATGAAGATGGTTATGCGCAATATGCTACGCCAAATTATATTTCGGGTAGTTTTGCCAATGAAAAACAAGAACGCTATTTCTTAATGGGAAAATATGAGGTGACAGAAGCTCAGTTTAATGCCGTAATGAAAGGCGAGCAATGTCCTTCAGTAAATATGAAAACCAGTTTACCCGCAATTAATATGAGTTGGTTTGATGCGGTAGAATTTACCCATAAATATAATGAATGGCTACTTAAAAATGCAGCAGATAAACTTCCAACGGAAGATGGAAGTAAAGGTTTTGTCCGTTTGCCAACTAATGCTGAATGGGAATTTGCTTCTCGAGGTGGGGTTGCGGTTGATGAAGCTGCATTCCGTGAAAATACCTTTCCTATGCCAGATGGTATTGCTCGTTATGCATGGTCATCTAAAAATGCTAATGGTCGTTTGCAAGTTATAGGTTTACTTGAGCCGAATCCACTTGGTTTATTTGATACATTGGGGAATGTTTCTGAAATGGTATTTGACGGTTTTCGTGCTAATAAGCTAAGTCGCTATCATGGTCAAGAGGGAGGCATGATTGCCCGAGGTGGAAGCTATATTAAAGGAGAAAGTGAAGTCAACAATACTTCACGTATTGAGGTTCCTTATTACGATAATAATGGCGCGATGAAGAAAAAAGATATGGGATTCCGTGTAGCAATTACCGCACCTTTATTAACATCAAATAATCGTATTAATCAATTACGTCAAGAATGGTCTGCTTTAGGCTCAGATAGTAAAGAAAGTAATGATCCAAATATTGTCGGTAAACTGGAAAAATTAGCGTCGAACGTTGAAGATGAAAAACTTAAACAAGAAATTACTAAGACCAAAGATGAATTGCGAGCAGCAAACCTGGCACGAGATGAACAGCGAGATGCCGCAATTCGTTCGGCCTTACAATTAGGTGGATTCCTTTGTGCTAATGTTTCTGATTTACAGGCAGAAGTAGAACAGCAAGAAACAGCAGTAAAAGCTTTTGCTGAGGAAATAAAAAATGAACAGGATACCGATTTAAAACAAATTTATCAGCAAAAAGAATCTGATTTTAAACAACGATTACAAGAAGCTGAAAAGGCTAGAGATTTTGTTGTGCAATATTATGCAGGCACAATTACTAGTACATTTGACACTTATAGCCTTGCTAATGTAAAAGAACAAGTGGAAAGCACAAAATCCATGATGAATGAGAAAAAACTTGCTAATGGACAAGCGACGAATTTGAGCCAGTACCTTGATTTATATTGGAAACATTTAAGCCAATATTATCAGAATGGCAAAATTACCCGAGAACAATGGTTACAGCAATGTAATCAAATTAAACCTCAAACTCACTAATGATAAATAAGGAAAATCTTATGAAATTGAAAAAGACCTTTGGTGTACTAATTTTATCTAGTTCATTAGCCCTTGCAGGCTGTGCTGGTACAGGTAGTAGTTCAAGCAGCTTAGATAGCGGTGATGATGCTAAATTTTTTAGCTCATCAGGCTGGGGTTCTTGTGCTTGGGGAGCTGCAGGAGGTGCTGCATTAGGTGCTTTAACAGGATTATTGACTGGTGGTGATACTGAAAGTACAGTAGCGGGTGCCGTAATTGGTGGCGCTGCAGGCTGTGCAGCTGGTATGACTTCAAACTACTATTTAGAAAAGCAACGTAAAACTTATGCGAAAAAAGAAGATCGCCTAAATGCTTATATTGCTGATGTTCGTCAAAATTCACAGATGGTACAAAAATCTACTGCAAAACTAAATGCTGCAACAGCTAAAAATAACCAGTTGATCGCAAAAGTGAATAGTCAATTAAAATCAGGAGCAATCCAAAAAGCTGAAGCAAAACAACAGTTAGCCCAAGTTGATGCTGATATTAAAGCTGCCCAAGAGCGCTTAACTGCAATGAAATCTAATTTAAATATGCTTAGCGAAGCCGCTAGATCTGAACGCTCTTCTGGTAGTGCAAGCAAAAGATTAGATCAAGATATTCTTCAATTAAAAAAACAAGTTTCAACTTATGAGCAAGCATTACAAGCTCAAGTAAAACAACGTTCAGCAATTCAAGTTGGCTAATAAGGGGAGGGGGATGTGAAAATAATTAAATTATTAACCGCACTTTCAGCCACAGCATTATTAGCATCTTGTTCTGCAACGCCAGAAGAATGTAATCCCAATGTAGAACAAAGCATTTGGGGAAAAATGGCTTGTGTTAATTCGGGTAGTTATGATGCTCGCGTTCAACGTAAAGAAAGTGAATTATCACAAGAGCAAGCTAAGAACGCGGAATTATTGGCTAAAAACAAGCATGCCCAAGAAGCTAAAAATAAATCAGCTAAACAACTTAATCAAAAGAAAGCCGCATTAGCTAATTTAAATAAAGACTTGCAAAATAATGCAGCTTTACTTAAACAAAAAGCAAAAGGTAATAGTGAAGTATTAGCAAAAATTCAAGAAGTAGAACAACAGATGAGTCAAGTAAATACTTCTGATGCTTCTGATGAGGCAAAAGCGAAAGAGTTGCAAGCGTTACAGCGTAAATTAGCAGCTTATAAAAAAGCACTTGCTATCAAGTAATCATAAGGATTAAGAGCTGATCTTTTCAGGTCAGCTCTTGTTATTAGAATAAGAATATCATTCGTTTTTATTCTAATAATACAGACTCAAACATAGAGGACTTTATGCAACGTTTAGCACATTTTAAACTAGATGAGATTAATCAAAATGCCATTGTGTTATTTGAACACTATGATGAAATAATCAAAATAATACGATCCCATCTTCCACCAAGTACAGCAACTTTATTTGCTAAACCAGAAATAAAATCAGATCAAGTTACTGTGGAATGGTATAGCGAATTAGAGGGTCAGCCTTATCTTGTATCCAGTAATGAATCTGGAAATACGATATTACAGAAAATAGCACCACTTATTCAGCAGCGTTTAAATGCAATTAATAGTCTTACGCAAAGTCTTACACAGAAAGGCTTAATTACGCCTGAACAAAACGCTTGGTTAACACAATTAGTTGAAGGTGCTAGTCATGATACCAAACAAATTTATTTAGTAAATAATGAACCGGTTATTACTGGTTGGGGTATCGGAAAAAAAGTAGAACCACCGGCTCCGCCACCGATTGTCCCTGTGGCAACACCTAAACACCGTTGGTGCTATTGGTTATTACCGCTTCTTTTATTGCTACTCGGTTTATTGGCTTGGTGGTGGTTTAATCGTGAACCTGTTGTTCCCCCTAAAGTGGAACCGCCTAAGGTAGAAGAACCGAAAAAAGAAGAACCAAAAATTGAGGAGCCTAAACCAGAACCTCCAAAAGAAGAGCCAAAGGTTGAAGAGCCTAAACCGGAGCCTCTAAAGGAGGAACCAAAGATTGAGGAGCCTAAACCAGAGCCTGTTCAAGAGCCTATTAAGGAAGAGCCGAAAGTAGAACCTCCTGTTGTTGAGCCACCGAAGGAAGAGCCTAAACAACCACCACAAAAAGTGTGTAAGCCGAAATACAAACCAGGTGAAACACCACAGATGGTAATGATTTTTGATAATTCTGCATCAATGCTTTATAGTTTGTTAGAGAACTCACAAACTATAAGTAATTTTGAACAGCGTTGGGATGCGTATGGTGTAAGTAATGAGGAGCTTGAGTATATGCGTCGTTTACCAAATCGCTTAGCCACTGCCAAAAAAGCCTCTTCCAATATTATTAATAGCATTGGCAAAAATGTAGATATCGGCTTAGTCTCATTAAAAACTTGTCCGGCTGCAACTAACCATGGTTTCTATTCACCAGGTAAACGTAATGCACTTAAAGCCAAAATTCAAGCAATGAAACCAGGAGAAGAGAATAGCGGAACTCCTCTATATAATGGATTACAAATTGCAAGCAGCATGATTGATGGTGTAAAACGCGATGCCTTTATTTTGCTTCTAAGTGATGGCAAAGATAGCTGTACTACAGCAGATATTTGTGGCCTAGCCAATCAAATAGCCAAAGAAAAACCGCGTTTAAAAGTGAATGTGGTTGATATTGGTGGGGCTAGAGCTGCCAACTGTGTAGCCAGCGCTACTGGCGGAAAAGTATTTACCGCAAATAATCAGAAACAAGTTGTGAGTATGGTGAATCAAGCTATTAAACCTATGACTAAAACTGATGAGTGTGAATAAGGAACGCTTATGCAACGTCTAGCTCGTTTTAAATTGCAAGAAATTAATCAAAATGTGACCGCACTTTTTGTCCATTATGATGAAATAATTAAAATCTTGCGTAGCCATTTGCCACCAAGTACCGCCACTTTATTTGCAAAACCAGAAATAAAAGCCGATCAGGTTACAGTGGAATGGTATAGCGAGCTAGAAGGCCAGCCAGTCTTGATTACTCAAGAAATGCAAGAAGATAAGCGATTTAAACCAACAATTTCACTGATTCAACAGCGCCTAAATGCGATTATGACATTGAATCAGGAGCTTATGACTAAAGGTGTACTGACACCCGAACAAAGTGCTTGGTTAGCTCAGTTGGTGGAAGGGGCGACTCATGATACCCGTCAAATTTATTTAGTAAATAATGAACCAGTTATTACTGGTTGGGGTATTGGAAAAAAAGTAGAACCACCGGCTCCGCCACCAGTTGTTCCCCTTACTGCACCAAAACACCGTTGGTGCTATTGGCTTTTACCGCTTCTTTTATTACTACTAGGCTTATTGGCTTGGTGGTGGCTCAATCGCGAACCGGTTGTACCGCCTAAAGTAGAACCACCTAAGGTCGAAGAACCGAAGAAAGAAGAGCCTAAACCAGAGCCACCGAAAGAGGAGCCTAAAGTGGAAGAACCAAAACCGGAGCCGGTTCAAGAACCACCAAAAGAAGAACCGAAAGTAGAGGAGCCCAAACCAGAACCAAAGAAAAACTGCCGAGTAGTGGAAAAACCAACTGATGCACCGCAACTGGCTATTATTTTTAATAATGCTTCAGGGATGCGATATACCTTATTAGAAAGCGCCAAAAAAGTAGCGATTTTTGACGAAAAATTAAGAAATCCAGCAAAATATGGTATCACGCAACAAGATGTCTATTATATGTACCGTAAACCAAATCGGTCCGTAGCCTCTAAAAAATCGGTAGCGGAATTAATTAATAATATTCCAACAGCAGTGGATATTGGTTTAGTCGAACTAAAAAGTTGTTTATCTACCTCGAAAAAAGCATCTTATGCTACCAATCATGGCATATTTACTGCGGCACAACGCAGTACATTAAAAGCCAAACTTAATAAAATGCAGGTACGGGAAAATCAGGTTCCAGGCACACCAATTTATGAAGGGTTACAAAAAGCCTTAACTATTATTGATGGTAAAGAACGTGAAGCGTTAATTGTGTTAATTACCGAAGGTAATGGTGATTGCACTAATAGAAACGTCTGTGAGCTCATTAAAAAAGAAGCGAAAGAAAGACCAAAATTAAAAATTAATATCGTTAATATTAATTCGCCTTGGCATAATACGGATTGCCTAGCTAAGACAACTGGTGGTGAAATTCTAAACGGTGATATGACGAATCAAGTTAAATTAACTGAAGCCATTAAGAAATCAATGGAACCAGTACAGCAAGAAATCTGTGATGAATAATGGAAAGGGCATTTAGCGCCCTTTTTTTCAATATAAGAATTCTTTTAAATTTTTTCTAAAAAAATAACCGCACTTTATCGCGCGGTTACGTTATTCTATAAGCATTTAGCTGGCTTTGGCAGACCCGCCAGTTTGGTTGCTTGTTTAGCTGGTCCGTCAGGGAAGAGTCGTTGCAAATAGCGGCTATTACCTTTATCGGCGCCTAATTTTTCTGACATTGCTTTTACTAGCATTCTAATCGCAGGGGAGGTGTTATATTCTTGATAGAAATCACGCACAAAATAAATTACTTCCCAGTGAGCTTCGGTCAGTTCTACATCTTCTAGCTGAGCAATGTGTTTTGCTACATTCTCATTCCAATCAGCAATATTAAGTAAATAACCAAAGGCGTCGGTTTCGATTTGTTTTCCTTGTACGGTAATCATATTAATTCACTTCTTTAAAACTGATCATTTCGTTATCGGAGTAGTCAGACGTATCTTCATCATCAAATTTCATTGGTTCGATACGTTCTTCATCAAATGCAGTATCACCTTCAATGCCATCAAGTGATTGGCCATGTTTAATGCCTTTGAAATCGAAGAGTTTCGGATCACATAAGTGTGACAACGTAATATTTTGCATTGCACTAAACATGGTTTCTAGGCGACCTGGATATTGACGGTCCCAAGTATTCAGCATTTCTTTCACTACTTGACGTTGTAAATTAGGCTGAGAACCACATAAATTACAAGGGATAATTGGGAATTCTTTGGCTACGGCATATTTTTCAATATCTTTTTCTTTACAATAAGCCAATGGACGAATCACGATTTGCTTGCCGTCATCTGAAATTAATTTCGGTGGCATAGATTTTAGTTTCCCACCGTAGAACATATTCAGAAACAGGGTAGCCAGCATATCATCACGATGGTGTCCAAGTGCAATTTTTGTTGCACCAAGTTCGGTTGCCGTACGGTATAAAATACCACGGCGTAGGCGAGAGCAGAGAGAGCACGTTGTTTTGCCTTCTGGAATTTTCTCTTTCACGATGCCATAAGTATTTTCTTCAACGATTTTATAATCCACACCAATACTTTGCAGATATTCAGGTAAAACATGCTCAGGAAACCCCGGCTGTTTTTGGTCTAAATTGACGGCTACGATATCAAATTTAATCGGTGCGCTTTGTTGTAAATTCAACAAAATATCAAGAAGTGTATAGCTGTCTTTACCACCAGAAAGACAAACCATCACTTTATCACCATCTTCAATCATGCCAAAATCAGCAATTGCGTTACCAACATTACGGCGAAGACGTTTTTGCAATTTATTGAAATTATAAGTCTGTTTTTTATCTTGGTTTTGTTCTGTCATATTGATTTACTTTAGCTAATAAAAAAGCCCTGAATAACTTCAGAGCTTATAAATTCTGTGGTGCCTAGGGTCAGTTTCTTTCTGTATTGTTTTTAAAAGAAAAATTCTGACTTTGGCGTAATTTTGGCGTAGTTGCTCTAAAAAGGATTTATAAAAATATCCTTGTTTTGAGCATTATACCATATAAGTGAGAAGTGCCAATGGTGGGAAATTTGAAAGGTTATTTGATGCGTTTGGCGTTAATCCTGCACCAGCGGATAACTTCGCCGGCTATCCATCGAGCGTGTGATTTTTCACTTAATCTCACACCCTTTGGGAATGTTGGGTCTTTGACGATAACATTCGCAGTCCGCTGATACTTGCAGCCAACTAATGCCGCAACGTATTCCAAAGGGATTAAGTTTTGGCTTTTTTCTGTAAAAGCGGAAACAGCCATCACTTTAATTGCTTCTGACATTTCTTCTTCCGCTTTTTCTGATAGAGTTATTTTATCCATAAAAGCTCCAATAGTAATCCATTATTCTTTTGATTTAAACAAGGCTGCTTGTATTTCATTTACTGCCTTGTAAATTCTGTATCTTTGAGAGATTGGAATTGCTAATTCACCGGGATACATTTTTAAAAAATAGTACCCATTTGCAATCCAAAATTCTGCTTTATTTCTTTTATTTGTCAAAGTAAATCCATCAGATACCCATTCTTGAGGATTACTCTCCAAGCTATCTAGCAACTCTTTCCATGGGCTTACAGGCTTACGTTTAAGCAATCTACAAACAAATAGAGATGTTTTATACATTTCTTTACTCCAATAAAAAACCGCACATGAAATTGCGGCAATGTTTGTTACAATAAATACTTTTATTCATAAAAGCATTAATTGAGAGGCTTAATACTGAAATAACTAGCACTTAATACAACACCCTGATGTATGTATTCAGCGGTAGGGAATATTTGTTTAATAACCGCTCTAGCTTTCTTTTCATTAGCCTGTCCATTAAAAGATATGGATAATATATCAGCACCACTATGCTTGCTGTACATAATTGATGCTTTGTCGCTTTTAAAGCCAAGAGTTGGGCCCCAATCAATGTTAAATTCGAACCCGTGCTTTTCTAGTTTTTCAATAATTTCTTCCTTTTTCATGTTTATTTCCTTTTAAAATAAAAAAACCGCCCATAAAGAGCGGTTATAGTGATTTATTTTAGTTAGCCGATAAACGATATAGCAAATGTTCAAAATCGGCTTGGTGGGCTTGTTTAAGTGGCTCTATGAGCTTTCTGGCCACTGGCAAAGATCTATCATAGAAACGCTTGTATTCTGTGTGATGTCCGTAAACTGTCGGACTATATGACGATCCAATTACTTCTAACGGTTTAACCAATTTTCCCAATAACCAATTCATCTGACCGTGCGAGAATAACAATAGAGTAAGATTTGAGATTTCTTCTTTTGTTAAATTGAAAGTAAATCTTTCTTCTGCCGGTGGAAGTGCAATAGGTTGTAAGTTCATAATGAACGCCATCACATTTCCGAATTGGCTTTGTGGAATTTGGTCGTATTTAGCAACCTTGAAAGCAGATTTTAACTGACGGTAGATTTCTTGCCAGTGTAAACCTGTTCTATGGTGTGCTTGTTGCACCGCAGATTGAATCGCCTGTTGTTGTTCAGGTGTAATGGTATTTGGTAAAAGTGCGATCGATTTCTTGTGAAGATTTAAGAACGCACGCAATACGATTAAGTGGAATTTAGGACTAATCCACATCGCATAGGCAAGCATTAATTCTTCGCAAGCCCACGTGCCTTGCTTTGAAATATCAGAACCGCCACGAATTGTTTTTAAAGCGAAGATCGTTTTTGTGCTTCGGTCATTTTCAATCTCTTTTACCAGTTCTTTAGTTTGTTCATTACGAGCAAATAAACTTGGACGATGTTTTCCTAATCCGCCACTGGCGACATGAAGGTCATTTAATGAAAAGAGATTTTCGTATGAACGAATAGAAGTTTTGAGAATTGTTAAGTTTGACATTTTTGTACCTTTCGTTTTAGTTTAGTTAGTCGTTCGCTTGGTGGGCGGACGGGCTTCAACTACCAACGAAAGATGGCGGAGCTTATTCCCTTTCGGTATTTTATTTAGCTCTCTCGACCCGACCATAAACGATCGATACCTAAATTTCAGGTACAAAAAAACCGCTTTTGGACGGGCGGATAACCGTCTTTCGTTTGTAGTACGGTTATCTTAATCCGAAGTATAAGCGGTGTCAATGTAAATCAATTCTATAAATCTTCTTCCTTAACGAAAACTCCAGTTAATAAATAAAATAGCCATTCCGTGAATCTTTTCATTCTCGATCTCCTATTTGTTTAATCGTTACAGTGTAATTTACTTCTCCGGGTTTTCCATCGTCTATCCATTTAATAACAGGATCTAGAGTGATTTTTAAAAGACCTCCAAATCCATCATTGAGCGCATCTTGTTCTGCTTGGAGTTTTTTACGCAAAACAAACCAATGAATAAAATCAGGCAAAAAGCGTTTAAATTGTTCTTCTGTTAGCTGTAAAAAATCCATAACAGTTTTAAACTCATAAATTTTCTCGCTCATATCTACTCCATCATGCTCTTCATAAAATCAAGCCATTTTTGAGCATCTTCTTTTGTGCGAAAACAGTTACCTCTTTCGGCTGCGGTTATATCAAAATTATTCGTGTCCCAAAATTCATGTTCATAATAAATATTGCCACCATTAATATAGAAGTACGATTCACCATCTTTCGGCTTAAACGACTTAGGTAGAGTGACTGTGATTGTGTCAGATTTTTGCACTGCTGACTCCTGGTATATCTCAGGGTGTCCAAAATCCGAACTCCACGCAACATAAGAATCACTTTGCTCACTACCCAATAAGTAGCTACCATCTTTAGCTTTGCCTATGATGATATATACATCTTGCCCATCAAGACTAACTTTTAAATCTTCCTGATACGCCTTTTCCAGTACCTGCTCGGATGTTAGTTTAGGCTCTTCCCACATGCCGACAATATCCCATTCACTTTCGCGGTTTAGCCAGTATTTGCCATCTTTGCTCCAATTACATAAATTGCGCTCATACTCCCCAATAATATAGCTATTGCCATCTTCTGCACCGACTTTGCTAAGACCGACTACATACGCTTTTTGTCCGTTGCGTAACTGTACAAGCGCACCATTCAAGGCTGCTTTTAAGTCAAATTCTTTCATTTTTTTCTCCATTAAAACAAAAGGCGCTCACTTGGAACGCCTATTGGATTTGTTAAATATTAATTACTGTTTCCGATTTACCACTGGCAAAATATCAACTAGTGGCTCTTGTACTTCTTGAGCCAATTCCAATCGACCGCCTAACGTTGCGTAACCGATAATGTCGCTCCAGTGGTCTGTTTCGTGCGGATTGCCATTTAAAATTCGCACAATCTTTCCGGCAATCATTGTTAATGCGTAGTATTGCACGCCATCAATGTTCTTGCGGTTTTTATTAATAAGCTCCATTAATGCGTTAAACGTAACAGAGCCTTGAATAAAATCACCGTGCGTATTTTTTCGCTCATTCAGAATATCCTCTGTTGTTTTCATTTCTGTTCCTTGTTTTTGTATTTATCTAAGTAAGATACGTCCATTTTAATCGCTGGCATATTAACCTTTCGTGTTGGTAGGCTTTTATTGAGTTGTTGCTCCCATTGTGGGAATGCAATTAAAAAGGCTTTGTCTGTATTAACCGCAAGGATTGATTCTTTTAATTTTTTTAAATCTTCTTTGATTTGATCAACTTCTTGGCGAGCAAGTAGAAATAACTGTTTACATCTCTGAGAGTTAAAGAATTCGTGCTCAACCCAAAAATGATAGTATCGACCACTTCCAATAGTGTCGGTTTTATAAGTTGTAAATGATAGACCTTGTTCAGAGCAAGTCTTTAGCGTTGATTTATAAAATTCAACAAACCATTTCGGTTGCACATCATCTATTTTTTCTTGTAACTCTTTCGCGATAGTTCCAAAGCCTTTTACATTTAGACTTGCCACAATTTTGTTATAAATTTCTAATTTTGTATTTTGACTTAATTTCATTTTTTCTTTTTCCTTACAAAAAGAAAACCGCCTTATTTGGCGGTCTCAATCATTTTTAACACTCGGCTTTTGC